>Ga0209573_1000340_pt1 | contig 105387 bp, 81 predicted proteins | sample TNRBio252014_DNA_FD_185870 | JGI IMG/M metagenome (GOLD analysis project Ga0209573, IMG submission 185870) | Wastewater treatment Type I Accumulibacter community from EBPR Bioreactor in Madison, WI, USA - TNR Reactor_6/25/2014_ DNA (SPAdes)... | ecosystem: Engineered > Bioreactor > EBPR >...
CGTAAAAGAGGGCAGGATGTTATTGAAGGGTTGATGTTTGTAATGCAAACCGGGGAAATGCCCGATTTCAAGCCTGTTTGACGCTAATCAGTTACGCAAATTATTAGGCGCCTGGAGGTGGATTTGGTCAGGAACAAATTGGGGAACGGAAGACTCTCCAAAGAAATGTAGTTGCGAAAGATATATGAAATTTGAAGGCGATGAAATATTGATTTTTGAAGGTAAAGAGGAAAAGGAGAGATTTCCCTATCAGATAATTAAGGATATTGACAGAATTGGAACAGGCTATTTTTTAATTGATGTCAATAATGGAGATAAGATTTTGCAATTCAGAATCTACGAGAAAATAGAAAATTACTTTTTTTTGGCAGAAAGAAGCAAAGATGATACGCTCTTTTTAGAATATAAGGACGAAGGTTTAATTCCAAATTGTGTATGTGGTTGCCCTGAAAAGAGATTCGAAAAAATATAGAAAAACTCAGCATCGCACTTTAGCTGTACCTAAGACGGTCTGTGCAAAAAACACGTAGTCCTTGGAAACTGAACAAAAAAACTTCACTGCATACACAAAGGCAAAACTGACTTTGAGACCGACCGCCGACTGCGGCTAACACCTTAGAGACCGTTTTAAAACTGGTGAAATTGCGCTTTCTGAACCAGCGTATTTGTTGATAATCTGGTAGACTTTTCACTTCCCCGACTTCCTGGTTACGTGGTTTTCCTGATAATCAGGTTTTAAAACAGTTTCTTAAGCCTAATAGTTACTCACAGCTAACGTAAAACAAACTGGATTTAGATTTTTACTTAAAAGAATGACTTACATTTGTGATGAAAACTAAATATATCTATCGATGATCAATTTTTCCACAGTCACTAGTAAGCTCCAAATTGCGCATGTCTCATTTTTGGCCATTCTATTGTTAAGTGTTTTTTTAGGATTACCCCATAATACAAATGCTCAAATAACCGATGCAAGGACATCCGGATTCACCTGGATTTCTACGGAAAATGTGGCTGACACGACCTTCGGCTCAGGTTATACGATGTACAGCGCCGCATGGCCGATATTTAAGCATTATCCCGGACCTCAAGACTTTCAAACGGGATTGAGCAGTAGTTGGATGACTACCCAACGGACAGGTAATGAGCCTGTTCAATTTTATACGACTATTGAAGGCGGCTTGGGCTGGTGGCACGACACGCGCTTCGGCACTAAAATACCTAAGTTTATCATGGGCGGTGTGTCGTATAATTTCTATGCTTGGGCCAACGGCCCCGGCGCCGGGAAAAGTGCCATGTTGCCAAATGGTCAGAGAGATTGGAGTACGCCCGGCGGTAAATACGGCGTGGCTCAATTATCTAATAAACTACTTTGGGCGCCCGATGGCTTGAATATGGCGCAAAGTTTAAATGGCGAAATGCTTGGATATGGATATATTCCTTTGCCTCTGACAGAACCCATTGCTAATACTAATGGAACAGATATTGAGACGGGTAACCAATGCTGGACTTTGTTCTTGAATTCTACAAACTTTAAAGGCCCGGCAACCTTCTTTTTACCCACTTTCTGGACCGAACCCGCATTGCAGGATCCCGGTTTAGAAGGATTGTTCCTCGACTCAAGGCCCTCTAATCCCAATGTAGGTTTCGGTATTGAGCACGCAGGATCACCGGCCATTATTTCTCAAGATGGTAGCGGGAATCTTTATGCTAAACTGAATAGATTACAATTCCCGGCTAACAATGGGGATAATTCAATGATCCTGAATCAAATATCGGTCTATTCCCCAAGTGCGCTTTGGAATGATATGGAATCCTGGTTTAACGGAGGCCCCGCCGTCCTGCCGGGTATTAATGCGTCCGGTATCTATGGCGTTTCGTTTGTCAATAATGGAGGGGCTATGGCAGCTGAAATTGCGGAGAGTTCGCCTAATGGGATAAGCCATGATATTGATTTGAATTATATAGACAATGTTCAGCAAAATGCGAACATTATGGGTTTTGAATATGACCTGAGTACTGTTGAAAAATATGAAAATAAGTTCCTTTTGCCGGAATATTACAGACTTGATCCTGATAACCTATGGCGTGCTATTGAGGAGGAAGCTGTGCCCTCCCCTACTAATTTATTAACTACCGCCGTGCCTTCATCGCCCCGACCGGAAATTACTTATTTGACGCCTTTGGATCCGGAATGTCAATGGCAGGATCCCAACGGCCCCTGGAATAATCCCGGGCCAACTGCGGGCCCCTTTAAAGCTGAGCTTGGGGATGGAACTACGGTTACTTATTATTGGTATCGTTTTGTGGACCAACCCGCAATTGTTCACGCAAACCTTCCGGAAGATATTCGCACAAAACTTCAAAACAGAGTTGAGCTCATTCACGCCAACTGGAGTCATACAGATGAATATCTAGCGCCTCCCGCTATCGGAAAAATAGCCACCCTTGATCCAGCCGCTATTGTTCAACCACCTGCAGGTTTGGAGATCGGATATGTTCCGATTGTTACCCGGCAAGAAAAAACCCAGGCCAAAGTAAGGGTATTTGTGTTAGCCGGGCAGTCGAATATGGAAGGATATGGCGCTATTGATGATCCGGAAAATGACCCCGGAAGCTTAGTACACGTTATTCAAAATGATTCAACCGGAGCATGGTCTAAAATTGGTGAAATAGATAATTGGAACTCATTGGAGAATGCCTATTTGTATTTTGCCCGAAGTGGTGGTACTATCAAATCAAATGTAAGCGTCGGTCAAGGGGCTTATGCGCATTTAATGGGACCGGAGTTAATGTTTGCGCATCAACTGGATGAATATTATGAAGATCCTGTTTTAATTATAAAAACTGCCTGGGGAGGAAAGAATCTGGCGGTGGATTTTCGTCCGCCCTCCGCAGGAGGTACAACCGGCGAATATTATAATGCCATAATCCAAACGGTGGAGGATGTTACCGAAAACCTGGGAACCGAATTCCCCAATATGGGTACCACGGAATTCGAGATTACAGGATTTGTCTGGTTTCAAGGTTGGAATGATGGAGCCTCTGACGACTTTTTGAATGAATATGAATCCAATTTGTACCATTTGGTCAATGATATAAGAAATGACCTGGGCAAACCGAATCTACCGGTAGTCATTGCAAGTTCAGGACAAGGCGGATTTGAGGCAACGAATGATCTTTGGGTGCAGAGTATGCAAAACATAGTGTCTGTCGCCCAAGAAAGCGTAGGATGTAATGATACCATCTATGGCGGAAAAGTGGGTTTCGTAGATACCAAACCCTATTATCTGAATGCATCGGCATCGCCCCAAAACGCTATTCACCACTTTAATAATAACGCCCTTACTTTTTTAAACACGGGAAAAGCAATGGGCGATGAAATGATACAAGCAATCAATGACATGGCATTTTGCTATGATGACTGTAATGACCAGGTATCGCCCGGTATCGTATCAATCGGCAACAGAGTATGGAACGATCTAAATCGAAATGGCATTAATGAGCCTGAGGAGCCGGGTATTCCAGGGGTATCTTTGGTGATTTGGTCGGATTCTGATGGCGATGATATCCCCGATTGGCAGGGCTTCGGAGGTGTCCGGGTGACGGATGAAAACGGGTATTACAGGTTTTCCGGCCTTCAACCCGGAAACTATGTGGTATTTGTATGGAGCGTCAATAATTGGGGTTCCGGGGAGCCGTTAGAATACTTCGTATCAACAAACGGCTTTCAAACAAATGCAGACAATGACGTAGATTTAGACAACAATGGTTTTGGCAATCCTTTTACCGATATCATGTCAGGCATTGTGACGCTTACCTCAGATGGAGAACCGCTGAATGATGGCGATCCGGTCAATTGTTATTTTAATTACGATGCCAGTGGCAATAATACTGTCGATTTTGGTTTTTATAATCCCAATATAAGCGCTGTAAATGAAGATATAAATGCGGATGATAACTGGATTCAAATTTTCCCAATGCCCGTCGGGAATGAGTTTACCATCAAATGGAGCCTGGGCAAATACCGGGTAGAACTATATGATGCGGTTGGTCGAATGCTTCGAAAAATCGACTCCGGCGAATCTTCCCTTACTGTTGATATGTCAACTTTTCCGGCCGGTCTGTATTTTGTTAAAGCAATTAATCCGGCTAACAATCACAGTAAGATGTTAAAAGTAGTGAAGCTGTAAGTAGAACTTCGCGCCGGCGGCGCGGTATTTGCACGGACTGCCGTTCAAATTTTTCGACAGTTTTGGTGCGGATGTTTGCTTAGTTTGCAAAACACGATCTATCTTTATAAAAAAAAACAATGAATCGAAAAATATCTTTTTCCCTATGCTTGGGCTTGATCGCCCTGCTTTTCGCCTGCAAACAGAAAGCCCCTGAGGCTTCGGCGGCTACCGTGGAGTATGCCAACAAAATCGACTATATCTGCGGCATGGAGGTGCAGGCAGAATACACCGACACCTGCCATTACAAAGGCAAAGTGTACGCTTTTTGCTCTGAATCGTGCAAGGAAGAATTTCAGGCTTCGCCGGAAACTTATCTGAGCATGGAGGATAATCACTGATGTACAGGCATTGAGGCGGTAGTCGCCAAAACTACCGTAATTGATAAAGTACGTTTTGTAGATAACGGGCGTATTTGCTCTAGTCTTCTTACTTCGTAAAATTGCATTTTATGAAAACGCTACTGCATATCAAAAAAAATCCGTTTGTGCTTTTATTGGCTACCACATTTGTTTTGTTGTTAGCACTAGCCTTTCGTCCAGTCGCTAATATAGATTTTCAGGACAAAACCATTTTTAGTGCTCCATTAAACGCGATAATTTGGGCAATTCCTTTGCTCCTGATGTCATTTTGGTTGATTTATTTGCTGACAAAGAACTTTCTTTATTCCGCTACTTTTACCTGGGCTCATGTGCTATTAACTATTATCACTACACTTCTAATCCTGACGGTTCTTTATATTGGAATTGAGCCATCGCAATACACAAGCGAAAGACATGAATTAATTGGTAATGCGATGCAAATGCTGTCTATGGTATTTATTTTTGTGCAACTCATTTATCTTGCCAATGTATCACTGGGTCTTATGGCGAGATACAAAACAAAATAAGCAGGTTGTCACGACCAAAAAACAAGGCGGAGTTATTAAGTTTAAGTCAGAAAAATTATGACGACTTGAACGCTATTGTCAATTCTTTATCGGAGGAAGATTTGAATAAAGAATTCCCGGAAGGTACTATGAACAGGAATATTCGCGATGTGTTGGGGCATTTACACCAATGGCACTTAATGATGTTAGACTGGTATAACACAGGTATGCAAGATAAAAAACCTGATATGCCTGCAAAAGGTTATACCTGGAAAGACACGCCTGCTTTAAACAAAAAAATTTGGGAAGACAACCGGCATATCAGTTTATCAGAAATGAGATGGATGCTCGAAAAATCACATCAGGACATCCAAAACATAATAGTAAAACATACTGACTTTGAATTGTTTGAGAAAAAGAAATACAAGTGGACAGGCTCTACCTCCTTAGGCGCGTATTTGGTTTCTGCAACCTCAAGTCATTATGATTGGGCAATTAAATTAATAAAAAAGGCGTTGAAATAAGTATGCCCAATGGAGGCTAAATCATTCCCGGCAACAATAACAATAACAAAACAACATGAAAGTACTAAAAGCTTCAATAATCGGATTGATCCTAATGACAGGATTAAGCATTAACGCTCAAAATTCGAAAGAAAAATCCGATTTCGAACAAATCACGGAAACGCTCCTGGATTATATTGAAGGAACCGCAAATGGCGAACCCGACAGATTAAAAAAAGCCTTTCACCCTGACTTTAATTTATATACAGTAACAAAGGACAGTTTATGGATACGTTCAGGAGAGCAGTATATTTCCAATATTAAAGTGGGGGAAAAATCTAATAGAATTGGACGTATCATATCTATTGATTATGAAAAAGATGCAGCTATTGCAAAAGCAGAGATAGTAGTACCTAATTGGCGCATTTTCACGGATTATTTTTTATTGCTTAAATACGAGGACTCCTGGAAAATTGTTCAAAAAAGTTATACGTGGAGAGAGTATCCAAAATGTGAAGAAAAAAAGCAATAAGCACGTTCACACACCGCCCTTTAAGCTTAACTGAGGATGAGAGAAGAAATCTATAAAAACAAAACCCACGACCCGCGAATCAATTACCGTGGGGCAACCCCCTCAAGGTTCGACAGCCTTACAGACGGCGTATTTGGTATCGCTATAACCCTGCTCATTTTTAATTTAGCAAATCCGAATTCATTCCAGGACTTGCTTACCTTTACAAAAACATTACCCGCATTTTTGATTAGCATTTCATTTCTTGTCCTGGTATGGAATGAACACCTGCGATTTTCAGAAATATATACGATTAATGATTCCAGATTATTTATTCTAAACACCTTTTTTATAGGTTTGATAATATTCTATGTCTATCCCCTGAGGTTTTTGACTTTATATTTGACAAACTTTTTCTTCAACACCGATATTCAGGTCAATATTCGGGGCGACCAGGTGCCGCTTTTGATGGTTTATTACGGTTTCGTTGCGTTTGCCCTTTATTTTATTCTGTATCTTTTTTATCACAGGGCTTATGCGCTTCGACAAGAATTGGCATTAAATGCATTTGAAGTTATTTATACCAAATATCAAAAGAGAAGGCTGTTGATCATGTTTTTTGTTCCGCTTGCTTCCATCAGCGTAATTTTCCTGCTAAGCTATTATTCTTTTATGTGGGCCTCTATTTTAGGAGGTATCGTATATTGCCTGTATAGCCCATTAATTTTTATTTGGCATAAAAAGTATTTAAAGGCCTCTGAACAGTTAGAAAATAACTAAGCCATTGGCACAACGAACGCTACTATTAGTGACGGCAAGCCTATCATATATTAAGCTGGTGATATTTTAAGACGTTTTTTTTATCTTTGACTGCTACATCACCCCCCACAGAGGCAGTTATTTAAAAAACACCTTGTGGAACACCTATGAGTTGGAGTCTTATTCGTGCATTGGCCATGTTATCTGCGCTAACGGCGTATGGCTGTATGCTGTCGGCACAGCAAGCAGGGGTAGAAATGTTAAGCCCAAGAGAGGGCCTGTCGCAGGGTTTTGTCAGCACTATTTTCCAGGATCGCGAAGGGTTTATTTGGATCGGCACCAAAAATGGGCTTAACCGATATGACGGTTACCAATTTGAGGTATTCACCAATGATCCCTACGACGAGCACACCCTTGTACACGATTATATCAATACCATCCACGAACGCGGGGAGTTTTTGATTCTGGGCGCCATTAAGGGTGGGCTTAATTTGATGTATAAAAAAACGAGAAAGGTATTCCGCATTCCCTTCAATCAATTGTTGGCATCGTCTGAAAATACAGATGGCGCGATTTATTGGACGCAATTCGACGCATACGGGAGTTTATGGATGCAGCTACACCGGCCCGACAAGGGCAATTTTCTGGCCAAAATAACCTTTCCGGAGGGTTTTTGGGATAAACAACCCGAAAACCCCGGCTGGCTAAAACAATTAAATGTAAAAGTCTGGCCACACCTGGTTTTCGGGTTGCCCTGCCTGAGCGCTGACGGAAAATTCATATTCGTCCCCGATGAAAATACAATCCATCAGGTGGATGTTCGTTCGGGCCATGCTTTTCCCCTCATTTCCAGTTTACACAGCAAATACGGGTCATGGTTGCATGTAGACAAACGTGGCAATATCCTTATCAGTTGCATCATAGAAGAAACCCCCGCATTGTTTCAGCTTACGCTCGACAAAACGCCGGCATTGAAGCGGATAGCTGTGCCGGAAGGATTCATTGATTTTGAACAAATAACGCCCGATAGCCTGATCTGGCTTCAAACCAAACAGGGCTGTATCGCCTACCGCCTGGATAGCGCCGGAAATTTTGACCCCCGCCGGCCCGAAATCGTAAATATCACCGTCCCATCTGGACTGTCTTGTCTTGTTCGCGACCGTTCCGGCATCATGTGGCTGGGTACAAACGGCCTTGGGCTGATCAAATTTAATCCACGGGCCGGTTTTTTTCGCCACCTTTTGCAGGGGCAAAGCATAAGCGCCCCTATTACTCAGGATAACAAAGGCAATATCTGTACGGCAAACAGCGATAATGGCCTGCTCTTTTACACTAAAAATTCGCAAGGGTCGATTGGGCGTTTTAAAGCGGCTGATCTTGATTTTTGGCCGAATGGCCATATTTGTACAGACCGGCAGGAGGCTATCTGGGTAGCGGGCGTGCCTGAGGGAAAACAATCGGTATACCTGGCAAAAGTTACGGAACATAATAAGCCAAGGTATTTTCTACTTCCATTGCCTTCGTTTCATGTTCGCGAACTCAGATTAGGCCTGGCCACTGATGAAAAAGGATATATCTGGGTCGCCTGTGCCGGCAACCTGATGTGTTTCAACCCGGTTATAGAGCGTGTACAATCATCTTATCAATTCTCGCACCTCGTCTCCAAAGCGCATAGCGTTAATACGCTTCTAACAACACCTGACGGCTCCTGGTGGATAGGTACAAATGAAGGTCTGATCCGGGCAACGCCATCCGGGCAGGGCTTCAATTTTCGGTTATTTCAAACCGATGCGACCGATCAAAATTCTCTCCGCAACAACAATGTCGCCAGCCTTCTTGCCGACCCCGTCACGCCTGGCCAACTGCTATGGATCGGTACCAAAGGCGGAGGGCTGAATCGCCTTGATCTCCACACTTTAACATTTACCCATCTGACTACGGCAAACGGCTTGCCCAACAATGTCATTTACGCCGTGCTGGCCGACGAAACCGGCAATTTATGGATGAGTTCCAATAAAGGGCTGATATCCTACTCGCCCATAAGCGGGGAGATCAAAAACTTTACTGAGGGAGACGGCGTACAGGCCAATGAATTTAATACCTGGGCTTATGGCAAAGGGCATAAAGGCGAGTTGTTATTCGGCGGCGTTAACGGCATCACTGCTTTCCACCCCAGTGACCTAAAAGGAAATAGCGTGGCGCCGCAGGTACTTATCAATGGTCTTAAGCTAAACGATGAGGCGGCTCAATGGGGGCGCCCCGGCGATTTACTGCAACAGTCCGTAGAATTCACCCAGTCTGTTGTAGTTCCCTATTCAAAAAATAATATCACACTGGAGTTTGTGGCGCTGGATTATTCCGTTCCCGAAAAAAACCGCTTCCGGTACTTCCTCGAAGGCGCAGAAAACACCTGGCGACATGAAAGCAACGAGCATAGGGCCACTTATCTGAATCTGGCGCCGGGCAGCTATACGTTTAAAGTCATCGGCAGCAATAGCGACGGCGTCTGGAATGAGACTCCCACATCGCTGAATATAATTATTTTGCCGCCATGGTACCTCAGTTGGTGGGCCTGCTCGTTGTATGTGCTGGCTATCATCATGGTCGTTTACCGGGTTTACCATTATCAGCTCCATCGAAAATTAGAGCATGCCGAAACCCAACGCCTGAAAGAATTGGATGCTTTCAAATCCAGCTTTTTTACAAATATCAGTCACGATCTGCGCACCCCACTCACCCTCATCCTCAGCCCGCTCAAACGCCTGATCAAAAACGGGCGATTTACGCCGGAAGAAACCCGGCAACTCCGGCTCATGGCCCACAGCGGCGAACAGCTCAAAGAACGCATCGAAGAGATACTGGCCCTCTCGCGGCTTGAAGCTAAAAAACTGGCATTGCAGGAAACCACGCTCGAACTCCATGCCTTCCTCTCTCGCTTAATAGGCAATTTTGAAAGCCATGCCCATCACGTCGGTATCGGCCTTGAGTTCAATTATCAGGCGCCCCTGCCCTGTTATTGCCTGCTCGATCGCAATAAATTGGAAAATATTTTAAATAATCTGCTCAGCAACGCGCTCAAATTCACCCCGGAAGGGGGGAAAGTGGCGCTAACGGCAGCGACAACTGGTTCGCCCGATGCTGACAGCCTCCTAACACTCCGGGTAAGCGACACCGGTAGAGGAATTCTTCTGGAGGACCAGCCACTCGTATTTGACCGGTATTTTCAGACTAGCCGGAAAAATGCTGCCGCCGAAGGCGGAACAGGAATAGGGCTGGCTATTGTGCGCGAATTTACAACGCTGATGGGTGGGCAGGTCGGTTTGCACAGCACTCCCGGCAAGGGCTCCACTTTTACCATACAGATACCACTGCGCCTGGCTGAATCGAATGAGGTTTTACAAATAGAAGAGAAAAACCAGGACGATTTGCCATATATGGCCGCACAGCAGCATTCAACGGCCCCGGTAGCCAATAACAGCATCCAGGTGTTGATCGTAGAGGATAACCCCGCCTTACTCGAATACCTCGAAATAATTTTGAAACCACACTATGAAGTTATAACAGCGGCTAACGGCAGGATAGCCTGGGAATATTGCCAACACCCTGAATTCAACTGCCAATTGATACTCTCTGATATCATGATGCCGGAAATGGATGGAGTTGCATTGCTAGAAAAGGTCAAGTCTAACGACGCTACCCGCCTTTTGCCTTTCATTTTCCTGACAGCGCGCGCGGGAATGGAAGACCGCCTCGCCGCTATGCGCATCGGCGTGGATGATTATTTATTCAAACCGTTTGAAGAAGAAGAACTGCTGGCAAGAGTAGCCAATCTTCTGCGCAATTATAAGGAACGTACAGCATTTGCGACTTTCTCCGCAAACCCGGCAGCCATTGCACATGCGGAAGGCCGGACTCCTGAAGGGACTGAAATTTGGGTGGAACGCCTGAGAACCTATACGATTGAAAACCTGACCAATCCAACTTTTTCGATCCAGCAACTAACAGAAGCAGCCGGGGTGGGTCACAGCGCTTTTAATGAAAAAATGAAATTGGAAACCGGCCTGACGCCCAACCTGTTTGTGCGCGAAATTCGACTGCTCAAGGCGCGAACGCTGCTCGAAACGGCAGCATGCAGCTCCGTACAGGAAGTCTGCCGCACAGTAGGGTTTCAAAAAACAGCTTATTTCTCCCAGCTTTTTAAAGCGCGTTTTGGGAAAAATCCCTCCGAGTACCTCGAAAGTTGAATTTTTACTTTATTGATTTTCAAATACTTATAATAAGTCGGAAAAATGGGGTATGTCCTCCGGAAAAACGGGGTATACCTCATTTTTGCTTTTGAGACCCTGCCAACGCAGTTTTGCATCATCAACCAAACAAACAGGATCAGCGCCCCTATGTAATTAAGTTAAGCGCTTCATGTGTACTAAACTTTCGGAAGTTTAGTACGCATGTAAATTGTTTGGACAACCTGGTTATTGATCACCTAAAAAAATTCTTTGCCATGAAAAAACTAATTCACCTTCCGTTTTTCATTCTGCTAATGGTGTTCGTTATCGGAGCGAAGACCAACGCGCAAATCACCGTTCAGCAAAATCCGACTTTCACTGCCTCCGGCCAGGATTGGTACAAAACTGGGCCCGGCGCCGTTACGCCAACGATAGGCAAAGACTACCTTTTTAACGATGCATTAAAGGGGTTTTTTGATGCCGGCTTCGGTCTTCCTGATATCTTGCAAATCCACGCCAAAGCAGGGTTTTCTTTCGACTTGTATTCCGATATAAAAACCATGAACGGCGGGATGGTGGACATCAATTTTCCGGTGAGAATTGATTTTACTCACCCCAACCACCGCACATACGGTTGTGGAGAAGAAATCGCTATTGCCTCTACCTGTACCGTAAATCCGGGTTACCAGCTAACTTCTACTCCGCCGATTTTTGAAATGGAATTGGGCGTAGTGGCCAAAGCGGGTGCATATTTTGGATATTCAGACCCATTTGAATCAGAAGACCTTGCGGATCTTGCTGCGCCCGGGCAATCTTTTAAAAACGCCAATTCCGGCAATTACCAACCCCTCATGGCAGGAAGCGAGTCTCCTTTTTTCGGCATCCACACCCAAAACGGCCTAAAGTGGCCCTGGCAATACAACAATGATATAAATGCGCCAAGCGAGCCTATACCTCCAGGGTTACCGCTTACCATACCTAATTTCATCACCAACTTAGCCAAGTTGAGCGGCACCATCGACAATCCTTTCACCACCAACCCCTCCGACGTATTCATGGGGCCTGGAAATAAAACGGTGATGGAAAGCGCTACCAAAAAATTCATAGACATAGATTTTGACCCCATCCAGTTTCAGGAAAAATTAACCGGGTTCCCTATGCGGCATATCCATACCATACCCGGCGTTTTTTCATTCGACTACACTCTTTTTTCTTTGCCCATCAACTTCAAAGTATTCCAGACGCAGAAGCTGAAGTTTACGCCGAATGTGGACATTCAGATGCAGTTGAACCGCGTTTACGCTTACCGCGTCCGCAACGAAAGCAACATGATAGTTCAAACGGGTACGGGCAATTCTGTCACGATGAAAGCGGGTCATACCCTGCTCGTCACCGTGCCAAACGACAACCTGCCGATTACCGTTACGCCTGTTTACAAACTTACCAACCAGTTTACAACGCATATCCGCGATTCGGTACGGGTGAATGTAGGCGTAGAGGTGTTGAAAATGAAACTGACAACCCAGCCCGTAGTCATCTGCAACCCATTTGTGGAGAACCCGGACCCAGAGGAAGACTGCGTGGAAATTATCGAGGCCGGTGTTATCAACCACGGTCCGGTGTACAGCCAGTCCACTAATGTCGCTGCATACGGTTTTGATACTTACCCGGAAACCACCTTCCAGATGGGCGGCTTTAGTGACATTGCAGGTAGCGCTTTCACCCTCCAACCCGACGACAAAGCGCCGGTTGTCACTTTCAGTAATCCTACTTTTGCGCTTGACGCAAATGGACAGTTTGTCGTCAATTCAGTGAATCAGGTACTCAGCAACTATTCAGATGAAGATGGTGGTGGAGTAGTCTTCACTGCTGTGCCTTCCGTAACCTATACCTGCGCCGATCTGGGACAGAAACTCTATACCTTCACCGTCAGAGACAACCGTTGCAATTCCAAAACCTATAACGCACCGATCACGATTATTGACGACCTTAAACCGACCGTACTGGTCGTAGCGCCTTTTAATCTGGAATTGGACGCCAACGGCCAGGCTTCGCTCACTGTCAACCACATTGACAACGGCTCTTTCGACAACTGTACCATCGTTTCCCGCAGCCTGAATAAATACACGTTCGATTGCAGCAACGTGGGCCCGAACACGATTACGCTGACCGTAGTCGACCAGTCCGGCAACTCACACAATGTGTCTACCACCGTAAACGTAATAGATATCCGCAAACCGATCCTCAATTGCGTTAACGGATCCGTTGAATTCAACGGACAGACTCAAATTACTCTGATTATCAGTGACTTAGTTACAGCTACTGACAACTGCGGCGTACCTTCCATCGTACTGAATCCGGCAGTAATCACCTGCGCACAACTCGGCAGCGTTGTACCGGTGCTCATCACTGTAACGGACGTAAACAACAACGTGGAAACCTGCACGGTCTATGTCACTGTTTACGGCCTCCCCTGCGGCTGGAGCCAGAACCCGAACGGCGTAGGTTGCATCGACGGCAGCTCGGCCAGCTACAACGTACCCACCAGCACCTGGGGTTTGTTTTCTGAAGATTGCTACTACGCCAATCCGTTCAACGCCGATGAATTGGCTTTCGCCCAATACCAACTTTGCGGCAACGGCAGCATTACGGCACGGGTAACGAATATGGCCGGTAGCGGCTGGGCAGGCATAACCATGCGTGAAACTAATACACCCGGCGCTAAAAAAGTACAGTTGATGACAAACTTGAACAGCAACCTCACGCGCCGTGAAGTGCGTGCCACCACAAATGGTTCAAGCCAGCCGCAACAATTCCCGGCACAGAACCGCCAATGGCTGCGCCTGGTTCGCAACGGCAACCAGTTTGTCGGTTACGCTTCCGCCAACGGCGTTCAGTGGTATCCGGAGTTGGCAGCAACTGTGCCTATGAATTCCTGTATCCAGATCGGTTTGGTAACCACCAACAACCAACAGATCAGCATGGTCAGCACTGCATTCTCCAATGTAAGTACTGTGGGTAACTCCGTAGCTCCTTTGGTTATTGCTGACAACAGCTTCCAGCCTACCGCAGAAATGCAAACTCTTTCGATCTATCCTAACCCGGCCGGCGACGAAGTACACGTAAAACTGACACCCTTCTGGGGGCAGCACATTCGGTTATCGGTTTACAATGCCCTTGGCGCACGGATGTTTTATTCCGAAATAGAAGATGTGCAGACGGATACGGAACGCCTTGATTTGTCAAGATTAGAAAAAGGTTTGTACATGATAAGTGTTGAAACGGACACAGGAGTACACTTCAACAGCAAATTAGTAGTACAGTGAGCCTTTGAAAAAAATTGCTTCAAAATACAGGGATCAATAACTTGATTCATTATGAAGAGGGTTCCGGGAAACCGGGCCCTTCTTTTTGTTGAATGGAAACATTATTGGCACAGACATTGCGGTTTAACAAGGGTAGACGCCATCGATCGTACTGTTGGAAAAGCGGCTAAGGGGCGTGTCGAAAGGCAGAACGAACTATTACACCGCATTCAAAAAATCATACAAATTCTCATCCGCATTCAGTTCGAGTTTTTTTCTTAGCCGGGAGCGGCTGATATAAAAACTGGAGGGCTGGATATTTAATATTTCGGCTATTTTTTTGGAATCCATCCCCGTTTTCAAATAGGCGCACAAGCGCAGGTCGTGGTTTGACAGGCTCGGGAATTGCGTTTTCATTTTTTTAAAAAACTCCTGGTGCAACTCATCCATCTGGATTTCAAAGGTATTGTCTTCTACCAGGAGATAGGAGTCCAACATCCTTTCCATTTCTTTCCATTTCATTTTGGCGATGGAGGGGTTTTCCTGGGCTATTTCACATTTTTCTTTCAGTGCGAGTAGGAGGCGGTTCCTGGCTTCGTTTTCCTTGGCTTTGGTGGCCAATTCTATGGTTTTATTTCTCAGCTGTTGTTTCAACTGGTCGTATTCCGCTTGCAGCCTTTCCTGTTCTATTTGCGATAGCGCTTGCCGGTGTTTTTCGGCTTGCGCCTGCAATGCATTTTGCTCGTCGAGCAATAGCTTTTCTTTTTGCTTTTTAAGGGAGCGCTCTTTCCAATAATGAATTGAATATCCCGCCACTACGGCCAACAATAGATATCCCGCCAAAGCAAGCCAGGAGCGATGCCAGGGAGGCGACACGCGGAGCGTTACGGAATATACGCCGGCGAGTATTTTCCCATTTACTTTAGCTCTCACACTGAGTGTATTGCTGCCGGCGTCAATCCCTATGAGTGCAATGGAATTATCGGGCGTCCATTCGCTCCATCTGTCGGTATCATTTAATTGGTATTGATATAACACCTCTTCACAATTGGGGACGATGTACCTTATCCTGAAATTATTGAGCCGGTATGGCGCCTTCATTCCCGGATAAACAAATACTTTTTCATCATTACTAAAAGCCTCTATTTCTCTTAAAACTATGGTGTAGTTTGACTCTGTTGTGTCATTATCTGACTTAAGACGTTTCAATACGAAGCCGTTGTGGGTAGGAAAAAACGCATGATCGGGATGCAAAATATGCGGCCGGTAAATACCCGGCAAAAGGCCCTCCACCGCTGGAGGGGTTATTGATTGGGGTAATTTGACAAATTCTTTCTTTGCCGCATTATACGTGTACTGAAATTGGTCGGTGACGAGGTGTATACCTTGTTCATTTTTTAATAAATAATGGTCGTTCCCTTTAAAAATATTTTCCCGGAAAATCAACCTGTCGGAAGGGTTTAATTCAGCGTCCAGTTCAACCCTGATGATGCCGAAATTGGGAATATTCACCCAAAGAATATTGTCTTTTTCGGCAATTACCTGGTTGCAGGAACCGGAGATGAGGCCCATTTTTTTTATAAAAGTCCATTTGCCGCCTGATTTTTCGAAAATAGAAATTCCATTATAATTTCCGGTCAGCAAATAATTTTTGTAAGGTAGTACAGTCCAGACGCCTGCCGGCCCCCCCACCCTTTCCACTGCATTTTCCCGCACGGCGAACAAGCCTTTGTCGTGGCCCATCCACAAAGAATTGTCTATTTGTTCCAAGGTCCAGACTTGTCCCTCTGTTTCGGGGATGAGTTGAAAACTAAAATGCGCCCTGTCGTTATTCAGCTCTTCCCATTTTGCGTGGTACAGGCCCTGGTTGGTGCCCAGATAAAATTGCCCATCCTTCAATAAGGCGGCATAACCGGCGCCGTATTCCCCTTTATAATCATAAAAGGTTGTGAAATCATTTTTCAAATTCAAAGCGGACACGCCATAATCCATGCCCATCCATAATTTCCCCCAGGGGCTGAAGTGCAAAGCCAGCAAGGTATTGCTGGGCAGCCCTTTGTTTCTGTTTATGAGGTGTATGATTTTTCCATCCAAATCTGTGATATACAAGCCTTTAAGCACAGTGCCGATAGCGATCTGCGTATGGCCTACCGGTTCAAAACTGAATACTTTGGCGGTTTTCAGGTTTTCAGATAATTCATTTTGAACTTGTATTAAATTCCCGTTTGCGAAGCGATAAAGGCCGGAATCGCGGGTGACGATGACAAGTCCTCCTGCGTGTTGATAAATTCCTGAAATATGAAAAATGCCTTTATCGGGATATTCAAATAGCTTTTTTAGCGAAAATCCATCAAAAACATACAGCCCGTTTTTTTCGTCGGCGAAATAGAGCGTGCCATTTACCAAAAAACTATTTGAAAATTTAAAAGGCGCCGCTATCCTGACAAGTTGCGGTTTTTTATGCACATATAAATTCTGTGAGGAAACGAAGATAATGTCGTTATTCAGTTGGTGAATTTGCCAAAACTCTTCGTTAATGTCTTGAACCACTTCCTGAAAGGGATACAGTGAAGTGTAGTCGAATTGCTGATATTTGTTTTTTTTCCAAACGCCAAAATCGAGATCGGAGCCGGTATAAATCAGCGAATCGTTTGCTACCAACAAAGACCGGGTAAATCCCTTGCTGCCTTTGAAAGCACTCCAGGTTTTTCCGTCGTATTCCAGCAATCCCTTGTCGGCTGCCATATAGACGATGCCGTTGGGGGCGGAACAAATATCCCAGACCTTGCCTTTATTGTGGTAATCCGAAGGGGTGTAACTTTGCAACAACGGCACGCCTTTTTCAGCAGGCGTCTGGGCAAAAGCCGCAAGCGCCACAAATAAAAAAAACAATAAGCCTGACGTTGCTTTTTTCAATTGTCAGTTGTTGTGGGTTGTAGGTTGTAGGTTGTAGGTTGTAGGTTGTAGGTTGTAGGTTTAAAAACATAACCGACAACCCATAACCCATAACCTACAACCTACAACCGGCATGATGCTACTCATCAAACCAACTCAATGCACAATAAGCTTATTGGTTTGAACTGCGCCGTTATCCAGTAGCAACCTAACAACGTAGGCGCCCTTTCTGTTCAGGTTTTGTGTATCAATTACCGAAACGTTTTGTGAAGACGCGACCAATTTTCCGGTGAGGTCGAATATTTCCACCTGCGCTACGGGGGCGCTCAACTGAACCTGCCCGCCGGATTTTACAGGATTGGGGAAAACATTAACCATGTTGAGACCGGCGTTGGGTGAGTTTACGCTTGTGGCATCGTTGTAGAAAAACACATTGTCTACAAAAACCGTATTTGCTCCGGTAGGTTGGCCTACCAATATATATTGCGCGATGTGTTCTCTTGTAGTCAATCCGGTAAAGTCGCTCAGCAGTATATCATAAGTATTCCACTGACCTTGTGCGGGCGCGTCGAAATTGACCTGGTGCTCTACATCGTCGCCGCCGCCGAATGCGCCGTCGGCGCCGAAATCCACCAATTTAACGCCGAAAAATGTGAAATCTGCCGACCACACGTCTATGTGGAAATACTTCATACCTGTGGCATCTATCTGGTTGGCTACGGTTTCGATGCCCACGAAATCGAGTTGGGAATACTTCTTGGTCGGATTGTCTTGTATTGTGATATCTTCCAGCGTGGCAGACGACCACGAGGTACGCCAGGTATCTACCGGCACATCGGCGTATGCGTCGCTAAACAGAGAAATCACATTGGCTGCGGGTACGGTGGGTGTGGGCGCGGCTGTGGCTGGTTCTAAAGGCTCGCTGCCGCCTTCGTAGAAATACACATTGTCCACAAAAACCGTATTAGTGCCGACCGGCTGGCCTACCAATATATACTGCGCAATATTGGACCTCGTCGTCAAACCGGTAAAGTCGCTCAGCGGTATATCGAGGCTTACCCATTGGCCTTGTGCCGGCATATCGAAATTGACCTGATGCTCCACATCGTCGCCGCCGCCGAAAGCGCCGTCGGCGCCGAAATCTACCAATTTGACGCCGAAGAAGGTGAAATTAGCCGACCACACATCAATGTGAAAATGCGTCATATCATTGATATCCAACTGGTTGGCGATAGTCTCGATACCCGCAAAGTTAAGTGCGGAATATTTTTTCGTCGGGTTGCCTTGTATGGTCACATCTTGTAGCAGTGCAGCCGACCAGGGGGTCAGCCAGGTATCCACCGTCACATTGGCGTAAGTCTCGCTAAACAGGGAAATCACGCTGGCAGCGGGTTCGGTGGGCGTGGGCGCTGCCACGGTTGGCTCAGCAGCCGGGCCTCCCCCGGCGCTAAAGGTAACATTGTCAAAATAGACGATGTTATCCTGAGTTCTGCCGGCCAGGTTGAAATCGGGGAAGAAGATGAATTGGTCCAACTGTCCTTCGCCGGCGGGCGGGTTGATATAGCTGGAGAAATCGAAAGTAAGCTCTTCCCATTGGTTGACCAAGGTGTTGGCTACTTTGATTTCCGACTGCGCCCAGCCGGTTGGGGAGGCGAATTTGATGCCCACATCGCTTATCACGGACTTCCACACCATGATTTTGACGATAGAATTGGTGGCGTCTAACACGAACGGGCCAAGATCGGCGCCGTGCATAGATTCGCAGCCTGCCCAGGGGTTACCGCTTTGGAGCGCCGTATATTTGGCGACGGTAGCGGAGGTATTTATACCGCTGGGGTCGGGATTAGCCACAATTTCCAAGGGTGGATTGGTGGCATTTTCAAATACGGTCCAGGTCCAATCGGCTCCCTGGCCGCCCGCCTCAAAGTTAATCGGGGCATTTTGAGCAAAAGTCGATGATGACATCAGAATCAAAAGCGCAAACGTAAAGTTTTTCATGGTCAATTAATTTTTAGTGCAACTATTTTAACGTGTATTTTCAGGTGTTCCTTGATGCAATAAACGCCTTAGAGCCATTTTGGGGGTTCTGTCCATTTTAAACAACCCCCAGTGTTTTTCGGGCTCCAGCGGTTCGGGCGAGCCTTTCCAGGACTCATCGAAAGCCTCAAAGAAAAAGGCGAGAATATGCTCCCGTTCCGTCCATTCCATCAGCATCTCGTAATAGGTTTGCTGATAGGATTCATTCACGTTGACGGGGTCGATGCCCCTGCCGTTGGAGTTGGTAGCCCAGCCTGCTTCCGTGATAACTACCGGTTTGTGCGGATATTTGTCCGCCACCGAATAGTAATTTTCCTTAGTGTAATCGAGCGATTCGCCGATGTGTTTGTATTCCCAAACCGGATAAGTATGTATTGAAATAAAATCCACTTCTTCGGCCAATGTTTTCAACCTGGAGAGCCAGGGCGCATAATTTTCGCAAAAAGTAACCGGCTGATTTGTTTTTGCGCGCACTTGCCGCACATAATCCCGCACTTTGGCTTCCGGCACATAGTGGTCGGTCCACTCCACGCAGGCCTCGTTGCCCACCGACAGCGAAAAAACGATATCGGGGTTTTGGTTGGCCAGCGTAATCAGATGATCTATTTTTCTTTGGTTTTCCGCACAGTTTTGGTCCAGTTGCTCTTCTGAATACACCCCGCCTCCCCAAGGGCAATTAAAATTGTTCATTTCAGCGCCGATATAAGCGCTGAGCATCAGTTGGAAATCCAACCCTTCATTTTTAATCACCTCCAACACGGTTTCCGCGTGCGGGTCGCAATCAAACAGTCGGAGGTATTTCCAATGCCCATGGAGGAGCATTAAATCCTCCCTGATTTCCGCATAACCGGGATACACCCCGCCGGGGTGCTGGCCTTCCCTGAAACCGGAATAACAAATAGCGCTGCCCGGGTTGATATTCAGGGATTTAAATGTATTCATTCCCAAATTGTAATTATTTAGCAGGTATAACTTAACGCCAAAACAAGCGCAAGGGCCTTTGCTTATGACACCCCCGGCCCCTAAAGGGGAGTCTTCCCCATATCAAGAAAACCCCGTCTACCAGAGGGGTTCCCCTTTAGGGGTTAGGGGTTTGGGTTGGCAATGTTCAGGTTAAGCTGTTAACCTAGATAGTTACCCCAAATTTCAGTTTTTCGTTTTTATCCCAAATACCCCAATAAGCGCCTACTTCGCCTTCGGCGCCCACCTTCCAGGATTCGTCGAATGACGAGAAATAAAAGACCTCCACATTTTCATCCATGGCCCATAGCTGGGTATTGATAAAATACTTCATGGCATTCATCATAGAGGGCATGGCATTGCCCAGGCTTTCGCCCTGGCTTGGCCAGCCGGTTTCGGTTATAATGACCCGCTTACCCTTTCCTGCATGAAGCGCCTGATTATACATTTGTTGCATATGCGGGAGCGAATACCTGAATTCTGTGCCTTCCCAGTACGGATAACAATTGCACAAAATCACATCGCAGGCTTCGGCTATAGCCGGACGCTTCACAAATTCGTAGTAGGCATCCACATAGCCGACCGGCACGTTGGGAATGGCCTCTTTTACTTGTAAAATGCGTTCAATGAGTTCTTGTTCAGATAGTTCTTTTCTGTAAAGCACCTCATTGCCCACTGCGGCTATATCAACAAAGCCATCCTTCGCCAACTGAATAAGGTTTTCGATTTCCTGCCGGTTTTTATCTTCGTCTTTGCCTATCCAGGCGCCCACCAAGGTCTTCATCCCCGATTCCTTGGCGATTTGGGGAATTAATTCATTCCCCTCGATGCAGGAAAACGACCGCACCCATTGGCTGTAGGGTTTTAATATTTGCATTCGCCGTCTGATTTGCGGGGCGGTAATGATATCGCCGGGTTTTTGGCCATCTTCGTACAGGCTGAAACAAAACCCGTGCACACCGCCGTGCAACACTTCCAGGAACAAGCCCTGAATGTCCACATCAGATTTATCGTCAAAAAAGCTTTCTTTAGGCGTCAACCCCGACTCCTTGAAGCTCAGATATTTTTCTGCCCTGAATGACATAGTAAAAAATTGAAAATGATAGAATATTATAGTTCACCCCGCCTTCTGACCAATTCATCTTTGATTTGCTTGGCCTTTTCTTCCGACAAGTCATAACCCCACATCACCCATATAGCCAGTCCCGCCGTAGTAGCCGGCACGAGAATATCGGCCAGGCGCAGCCGGGTAAGCGTTTCGGCTGCTTGTACGCCTATATTTTGGTCAAAACCCACCAGTTTCAGTACCAAGCCGCCCAATACGAGGGCAAGCCCTTGGCCCAACTTAACCATCCACCAATAGATAGCTCCGAAAGTGCCTTCTTTTCTGGGCATACCGTTGTTCAATTCATCCAAATCACACACATCAGCCGTCATGCTCATCATCAGGGTAAATAGACCGCCAATACCGAAAACGATCAGCGGAATCGGCATGAAGATCATCCATGGATTATCGGGGTTGAAGCCCCACCATTTTAAACTGTATCCCACCATTGAAATAGCCGTTGAGACAATGAATGCTTTCCTTTTGCCCCATCTGTTCGACATCCAGGTAATGACCGGGATGATCAAAACAGCGGTGGCCAATGCGCTGACTGTGGAGAACCAGGCCGGCCATGTACCGGCGTTGCCGTAGTCGCCTTTAAACATGTAAAAGACAATGATAAAATAACTGAACGATGCCACCATTTGGAAGCCGTTGAACACCAGGAATGTGGCGCCGCACAGCCGCACGAAGGGTACATTTTTAAAAATAAGCACCATGTTCTTTAGCAAACTCTTGAAATTCTTGGCAATGTTTTTCAGCGTAAGTTCATCCCGGTTGGTGAGGTTGGCCTGGTCTACTTCCTTGCAAAACAAAGCCGGCATAATTCCCAATATTATACAGATAAGCCCCACTACGATGGAAAGCTTTCGGACGCCCTCTGCCTGGGTCGCAAACAAGTCCGGGTCGGCTATGATTACCCAAAACCACGGCACTATCATCCAGGCTATCTGTCCGATGGTTTGAGAAAAACCCATCAGGCGGGTGCGCTCATTGTAGTCAAATGTCATCTCGTAACCCAACCCGATAAGCGGCGTGGAGAAAATCGTATTGCCGGTCAGGAATACCAGGAAAAAAAACAGAAAATACCAGAAATTGTACATCTGCGAGTTTTCCGGATTGAGTTGCCACAATATGATAAAAGTGATACCGGCAAATATGGCGCCGACGAAAATATACGGTTTCCGACGCCCCCACCGCGAAACGGTATTGTCTGAAATATAACCCATAATAGGATCGGTAATGGCATCGTATATTCGGGGTAAGCCGCCCAATAAACCCGCCAAAAATGGATCCATGCCAAAGGCAGTCAACAAAAAGAACATAAAAACGCCCAGGGAGCCCGGCAATAAATTATTGACCAGGTGCCCAGCCCCAAAAGCGGCTTTTTGCCCAAAAGGAACCCTGTTTTTTAGCGGTGTTTCGTACTTTGACATCTCGTGTTGGTTTTAGATGGAAAATAAGTATTCGCGTTTATTACAATGACACGACAACGGTTTGAATAGCCTTTGCCTTTATCGAGAATTCCACGGATTTTTCACCCAATGAAAGCTTTATTCCCCTGGCTTTTTCACCGGGATTGAACAGCACCACCGCAATACTTCCGTCGGGGTTTTGAGCGGCGGTAGCAATGAGTTCTTCATCGGTATTTTGGAACCCGATCCTGACTGCGCCAGGCCTGATGAACCGGCTGAAGTGAGACAGGGTGTAATACAAGGGGGTGAAATAAACCTCGTCTTTTTCGGGGTCGACAATGACGGGCGCCGTGCACCAGTTTTTTGCCCAATTGGGGCCGCCCTGCCGGTCCAGCACCATGTTCCAGTCTACCCAGCCATGCACCCAATTATTGAGGCAGCCGATGATGTCGCGGGCATACCGAAACACGGGCACATACTTGGGGTGCAGGTGTTTTTGATCTTCCGGCGCCCAATCCCAGCCCCAGTCGGTGGCTTCTTTCGACCAGTACCATGCATCGTCTTCCCAGCGGGGCGCCTCGGCATCTATACACGCCTCCGATTGTATGAGGAGTTTGTCGGGCGCTTTGTGGTGGACGTATTGCAGGGCATCCGGAAAATAATCGTAAGTGCCGGCATACCAGTGTACGGCCGTGCCGTCGAAATAGTCGCCTGCCCCCTCATCCCCAAACATGACATCCACCCATTTCTTGAGTTCTGCGTCCCGGTTTTGGTCAAAGCCCAATATTTTCACCTGCCGCCCATCCGCTTTTAATTTGGGCCCCAAATGGTTTTTTACGAAAGCGCTCATTTCTTGGGGAGTATAATGCATGCTTTCCCAGTTGCTGTCATTTCCCAGCGGTTCGTTTTCTACGGTAAGCCCCCATATATCGATGCCTTGCGCGCGGTACGCGTCCAGATATTTTGAAAAAAACAAAGCCCAGGTGTCGTAATATTCGGGCAAGAGTTTGCCGCCCCGCCAATCCTTGTTGTCTTTCATCCAGGGAGGAGCGGTCCAGGGCGACGAGATGATCTGGAAGCCCTCTTTTGAAACAGACATGGCATCTTTAATCATCGGGACGATATCGTCCATGTCTTCCGCAATGGAAAAATGCGTCAATTGGGTATCACCCTCCACCGGCGCGTAGGAATAGTTGCCCAATGAAAAATCACAGGAGTTGATATGCGTGCGGGTCAGGGAATATTTTGCCCCCGACTCTCCGAAATAGGCTTCCAGTATTTTCGACCGGTTTTCGCGGCCCAACCGGTTGAGAAGGTGGGCGGACGCTTCGGTGAAAGAACCGCCGAACCCGACGATGGTCTGAAATTGCTCATCGGGCAAAAGTTGAATTTGCACTTTTTCTTCGACGCCGTCGAATTCCGTCAACTTCGCAAGTTTGTTGCCGCTTTCGGAGGTCTCATAAATATCCACGTCGATAGTTGTCGGTTTTATGCAGCCGGCCATAAGGATTATGAGGATAAAATAAGTAGTGTGTGCCTTCATGTTCTAAGCGTTTGTTCCTGCACGGAAACCCATATTTTTTCCACCACGCCGCTTCGCCGGAATATGTGTCGGCTCGATTCTTCGTCTAATTCCAGCGAATTGAATACCCGCGATTTGCCATCGGCCATCACGACTTCCACCCCGGGCTTATCCTGAATGCGGTATACTACCGGAATCTGGCAACAGGTAAAACAAAGGGCGCCGGCATGCAATGACATCTGCATTTTCCTGCCCCTGACATCCACATATTCAACCGATTGCGTTTCGGCCAAAAATTCATTTTTCCGGAGCAAACAGGGGTTAAAAGACAATTTCCCTGCTTTCACGAATACGCCCAATTCGCCGAATCGCACCAGGATATCCTCCTTCACTTGCCCGGTCATGCCGGGTTGCTGGGCGCCCCGGTGCTGAGGCGTGTGCGAATAGGGGTCGGTAGGAAATGCGCCGTAGAGCTCCGGTGATTTGTGTACTCCGATACCTGCTTCTATCTCGTAATAGTGTTCCAATAACTTGCCAATTACGCTTGCACCGGCATTTTCAGCGATAGCTTTCAGGCAGCATTCCTGCACGGCCAAATGTAACTTGGAGACCATGTGCCAATAAATGGAACCCAAGCCCTCATAGGAGAAAAAAGTACCCGACCTGCCTGTAAATGATTTATGGTTGAACACCTTCTCGAAAATGTTCAGCAACAGCCCTCTGTCGTTTTCCACAAGTTTTTTGTATTCGGTTTCAGAAAGTGCATTCAGGGCGGCATCCAGGTCGGCGGCATTTTTAAAATTGCCGTTAAAATGATACACGCCTTGCATATCGCGTTCGATAATCGCCGTAACCCCGTCGCTTGCCATTTGCGTGATTAACGCGGATGATTGTGCATCGGATTCCGGGATAATATTTTTTTGCAAAAAGCCCGACAGGTTTTTGTTGGGATATAATAAGTAACTGTATTGGTCTTCGCGGAACAGGGGGCTGTTTTTTAAGGCGTCGAGCACCTCCAGTGCTTCTTGCGAGCTTAAATAGCCCGAACTCAGCACGGCCACTTGCCCTTCCAGCATTTCGCCGAGATGCGATATGGAAATTGCAGCGTCACTGGCTGTCATCAGGTTGTAGGCGTGGAATAGTTTATCTGTTCGCTGATTGGCGCGGATGGCGTGTTCTATGAAGTCCAGGCTCAATTGAGCAAATGTTTTCAGTCCCGTCAGGGAGACGTCCCTTTTTTTACCAGAAAAACCATGCTCGTAAACATATTGCCGATATTCGGACGCCGCCTGTCCCATCCCATCGAGGATGCGTTTTTTGTCTTCATCGGAAATGCGGTTTGACAATAGGGGACGGAACTTCTGAAGCGTTTCGCTTATGTTATCGAAACACGCAGCCAATTCAATTGACATATCCACTTTTTCCAGCTCCGAGCCCTCCAACATTTGCTGGAAAAACCGCATAAACCGGCGCAGGTAGTACAGTGTCACCATAGAAACCCCGTTGCCGACCAGCGCATTATTAGCGTCGTTCCATTCGGGGCGCTGGGTATTCATCCATATGCCGCCTTCCGGGATAAGGTTTGATATTTTTGCCAATACCGTCGCCAGTATTTTTTCCAGAAAATTCACATGGTATATTTCCTCGCTGCCGGCAGTAAGGAGGGCGCCGTCGGCGCCTAATTTTTTCCGTCGATTCCGGATATTCGTATCCCACTTATGGTCGAAAGAAATAGTGTCTTTGGGGTTATACAAGAGTTGTTCATACGGTTTGATAATGTAGGGCACGGCGGCGTATACAAACCAGTTTTTATCAAAAAAAGACTGCAGGGCGCCGGGGTGATATTTTTCTATAATTTCCAGGAATTTCTGGAGGTAAATAATCTGGTGATCGCCCCAATATCCGATATAAGACCAGGGGTTGTCGGGTTCGATGATCTCCCAGTCGAATCCGTCTTTGGTGACCCGGTAGGGGTTGTAGCCATCGAACGTAGACGCATTAAGAAACTTGAATATCATGCCCTCGATAAATTCCGGATAGGAACAGGCCAGGGCTTCCCAGTTTTGGAACAAATCGCGCCAGTTGCCTTCGTAATCCAGTATTTTCGAGCCGTCTGTTTCACTTTGGGTGTTGATAGAAAAATAATTCCAGGGACGGCTGGGATCGCCGTGGCGGCGGCTGAATTTCAGGGGCAGGTATTCTATGCCAAGCCTGATTAAGTCGTTGTCCTGGCTTTTCAGCAACAGGGACTTGAGCGCAGATTGGTCAAATGTTTCCTCTAAATCCCGAAGAAATACCTCGTTTCGGGCTACGACCTCTCCATTAGCCTTGGCGAGATGCCCTACAAAATCCTTTTTTTCTATCCGGTAATTATCGTCAAAAACACCGCCGCGCATGATATTAAAAAGCACATTTGAAAAATGGCGGGTATCTATTAATTTATCGGAGGTGAATTGCAGCCCGTCGGCGCTAGCAACGAGTTGTATTAATTGCTGCGTACCGGCGTCTATATCGTCCTGCAATTGTTCTTCGAGGCCGGCGTTGTTTTTAATAAGGTGACAAAGCCCGACAACCTGCGAATGGTTTTGATTGACATTGGCAACTATAGACCATTGTTTATCGGAATGGCCGGCGAGTTTAATATCAGCGGAAATAAAATACGCTCCTTTTTCGCCTTTTACATCGAACTCGCCCTGTATTTTCTGCTTTTTTCTGAATTTTCCTAATTGACCGGAAGAAAGCAGATAGGTGATATGCTCATTTAATCCGATCGACCAGGCGATATTTGCTTTCAAGGCCTCACTCGGTTCGGCCTTGTCTACAATAATGGCGCTAAGCGCATAAATTCCAAGCCCGGAAGAGGGTTCCAGTTCACTTCTTTTATACGCATCTACCAAATTACTGGTACTGCGCTGCAAATCGCTGGGCACGCCGTAGGGCATGATATTTTGGATACCATCCAATAGCGTAATTTTATATTCGGTATCGGAGGTATTCAATAGTTCGGCTTTTTTTACAAAACCAAACACCTTGCTCATATTCCATTGGTACCTGAATACCAGTCCCAGGTCGTGGTTAATTTCCTCAAAAATAATTTTGTTGCCGAAAATACTTTTATACAGGTTTCGGCTGAGGGCATACCTGTCCGTATAGCGATCGGAAAAGGGTTCCCAAATCAGCACATCGCCCTTTACGTGTATCTGAAAAATAGACTTGCTGCCTGTAATATCGGCTGACTCTGTAATCTTGTCGTCGGTATAATACGGAAACAACGCAAGCTCCGGGTTTTTACGCCCCGCGCTCAGTCCTCCATTGCTGGAAATAAACATCCAGTGATTGGAGTCGCTCACGACACTCATTAAAAAAGGGCGCATAGCGTCGCAATCGGCTATTTTCAAATAGCCCTCATTTTCATGCATTACTAACATCCTGTCTGATTTTCGGCAACCAACCTATTTAATTTGCGCTTTCATAAACCCTCACATAATCAATCGTCATTTTTTGAGGGAAAGGCGTGCCATCAGTCGGGAAGCCTACATAATTGCCGCCGACTGCCACATTGAGGATCATGAAAAAAGGCTGGTCGTATACCCACTCGCCGGGGGCATCGCCGCGTTCAATGCGCTGGTACAGAAAATCGTCAACAAAGAAGTCAATTTTATCCTTGCTCCATTCCACAGCGAAAAGGTGGAATTCCGTGTCGAACCTGGCATCGGTCAGGGCAAAACCTTTGGTAATCGGGTTTCCTCCCGAATAACCGGGCCCGTGGAGAGTGCCGTGGATGATATACGGTTCCTGGCCCCGTAGTTCCATGATGTCTATTTCGCCACACTGCGGCCAATTAACCGTTTCGATATTAGCGCCAAGCATCCAGAAGGCCGGCCAAATCCCAGGCCCGTAAGGCGTTTTGAGCCGGGCTTCAAAACGGCCGTATTGCTGTGTAAATAAACCCTTTGTGTTAATTCTTGCCGAGGTAAAACTATTGCCGTTGCGCCTGGCAGTGATAATCAGGTTGCCCTGGCCATCCAGTGAAACGTTATCGGGACTATCCGTATAGGATTGCAGTTCCTGGTTGCCCCAGCCGCCCTGCCCGGTACCGATATCGTAAGTCCACTTGGCGGCATCAGGCAATTGCCCGGCATTGCCGTTAAAATCATCGCTCCAGGTCAACTGCCATTTGCGTTCGTCTAATTTTTGAAAATCATCGGGCGCGCATCCGAAAAAGGTAAGCGCGAGCATGGAAATTGCCAGCATGTGTATTTGCGCCATCTTATATGTTGCGTTCATATTTTTAAATTTTAATTGCGGAAGTAAATGTTGTCCAGAAAAATATCGCCATTGCCATCAAATTTGAGTTGAATTACATCGCTGAGGTTGACGGGTGCGAATGCCGACAAGGGGATGTCGATGCTCGACCAGCCGGCGGTGGGCACGGTGAGGGTAAAGGGCGTTTCTACCGGGCCGGGGCTGATAATATACACCTTAAGCGACGTGGAATTGGCGGTCCAGAAATCGAGATGAAGAAAGTTCATCGCTGATACATTCTGGGGCGAACCGAGCTGTATGCCCTGGTAATTGAGGCCGGCGTACTTCAGCGTATTGTTTCCCTGTATGGGCGTCTGTGTTACCACGGTAGCCTGCCCCCAATTGGGGTTCAAATCCGTGCCGGCAATCGTGGAATAGGCCTCGCTAAAAACAGCTATGACCCCTCCGGCAGGGTGTGTGGGCGTGGGCGCAGCCGTAGTGGGCGCCGCGGGCGGGGTACCGTTATTATAGAGGTACACATTGTCGGCAAAAAAGCTGGAGATATTGTTGCTGTCATCCACAAAAATGATTTGCGCAAGATTGGAACGGTTGCTCAATCCGGCAAAATTGGTGAAGGGTATGTCCAGGCTTATCCATTGCTGCGACTGAGCCGCCGGAATAGCTCTCGTAAATGCGCCGGTACCGCCTGTGCCGAAATCGACCACTTCTATTTTAAATTGTGCTGTGGCGGGCAACGCATTCGGAATATAAATATCCACGTGCAGATGCGTCATGGAAGAAGCATTTATTACGGGAGAACTAAATTCAATGCCCACAAAATTGAAATTGGTATAGTGCAGGATATCGTCGCCGCCCACGGTGAAATCTGCCGATTGCGTAGTCTGAAACGGCGCCCAATACCCATTGTAGTAATTCACGGGGACATTGGCGTAGGCGTCGCTGAAAATAGAAATGACATTGGCGGCATCACGCGAGGGCACAGGGGCCGACTGGAAATCGCCCACGGATAGCAAAGTCAAAGCCCCCTTGGCGGTTACTCCTCCCACGGTGGCGGTAATTTCGGCACTGCCCGGGCCGCCTGCCACGGTCACCACCCCTGACTCGTTTACTGTAGCAATAGAGGGATTCGATGAGGCAAATTCAAAATAGGCGGGGGCTATGTTCACGGTTTGGTTTATCCCGGAGGGCAGGTTATAAGTTGAACTCAGCCCGCCGATATTTTTTGTAACGCCGACAAAAGAAGTTTCCGTTTGCTCTTCTCCGTTCAATATGGCGAACTCAGGGTGGGCAATGGTTCCCAGTTTTTCAAATTTCAGTTCATCAATCCAAAAGGTATAACCCCTGCCGTTTTCGGGGCCTTCAGAATAGAGAAACATGCCCCGTTCTGCTGTGAGCTTGGAGGGGTCGGGTATCGGGATGATAAACTTCTGCCAGTTGGTAGTCACGGGCAAGCCGCTTATCGTGGCCAGGTATTTCGACGCGCCCAGGTCATTTCCGAACCCCACCACGTCGATGTTGGCGGGTTGTGAGGCTTTCGCCCAAAAGGTGAGGGCATCATATCCCGATAAATCCCTGGGTACATCGGTAAAATAGGAGCCGCCGGCGTAAGCTCCTCTCGGGTCTCCCGCATCGGGCACTTCAAATCGCATAGAGGTTTGCGAAGTGTTGTTATAGGTCACTTCGGTATCTACGTCAAAGGCTGTCGGCACAGAGCCGCCAAATGCGGCATAATTTAATCCAGGACTAAAGCCCTCTATAAAAACCTCTGGATTAGTGGGGAATGTGACGGGGCTTAAATCTTCATTGTCGCGCTGGCATGCGGCCAGGAACAGGAAGAGCATCCCAAAGGGCAGGGATTTTATCAAAAAGGTGAAGTTGTATTTTTTCATCACGACGATGGTTTTATTTGAAAAAACTATTCAACATTGGGCCTCAGGCAAATTTTCAGTCTTATTTTCCAATGTCAATAAAAATATAAGTCCTGATCTCCCACTCGTTGCCATTGTCAAAGCCGATGGCATTGGGGTCGGGCACTAAATTCCCGGCGCTGTTAACGGATTGCGTGGGGGAATAGCGGGGAGAATACCGGTCGAGGGTACGGTAAGCGCCACGAATGCCCAGGCGGGTATTCGGCAAGTCGAACCAATCGGGTTTTGCCAGGGAGATGGACACATCCGCCATCAGCTGAAGGGGGAAAGTGAGGTTGAAGTCCCGGTGATAATCGTAGGGCCCCCAGTCATTGGCTTTGGCAAAAAAGTTGACTTTCAGTTTTTTGTATATCACCCGACCATCCAGTCCGTAGCGGCGAATCGTACGGGCGTCGCTGCCGTTGGCCTGCGCATCGCCTGCATACACATTGGCGATCCACCCGAAGTTGCCGTTCTTTTTGGCAACTATGCGGGCGTGTACTTCCCACAAATCCTGGGCGGGGGGAGCGCCCGGGAAGGCAAAGGTGGTGCGCCCGTCGGGCAGGATGCCGATGGCAGCATCCTGCGTGGTGGGCAGGTGGCGATAAACCAGTCCGGCGCTGAGTGCCAATTCGGCGTCCTCGCTGCGGTCGCTATCCCAGTTGTACATCCAGGAGCCGGGAGTGGGGTCGAAAGTGAACAAAATTTCACCTGCCACTTGCTCGCGGTTGCCCCGCACTACAAAGGGGTCGGTAAGGATGTTGCGGGGTCTGCCCGGCGCATCTACATCGGCGGGGATAGGCCCCTCAATGGGTTTTTGCCACAGGAAGTTGGGCGCTATCTGGAGTTTACCCAAAATATAGGTAAAGCCGGTGAGGAAGTTGTATTGGTTGCCGCTGCCGCTGTCTTTGAGGCGCCAGCCGGTGTACGTCAGCGTCTGGTCAACTCCGCCGTTGGCTACCAAGCCCTGGGCAGCCGATTGTGCATACCAGTTAAACTTGCCTCCGGTATAGGTCAATTTTATTTTACCGCCAAAATTGTCTTCGGTTTTGATTTCATCCTGGTAGGCCACGGTTTTGCCCGCTTCCGTTCTTACCACCTGAAATTCTCTGCCCTGGAGCGGCTGACCGGCCCACAAGCCGCCAAGGTCCACGCCGAACTTGCCAAACGCTCTGTTCAAATGGAGAGAAAAGCGCCGGGTTTTGGGCTGGGGAATGGCAAAAGAACTTTCCGTGAGGCCAAGCTGGGCGAGGTCTTCGTGAAATACTGCGGCGACCGAAGACTTGCCGAATTCTTTCCTGTATTTCAAGAGCATGGCCGGGTTGGCGCCCCACCATAGTTGTGGGCCGAAAGCCAGTTTAAAGTTCTTCAACTGCTTTTTGCCATCCAGTTCCATGCCAAAGGGCGCTATGCCGTTGTAGAGGTCTATCTGAGGGCCGTAGTTGGCTTCAGGATACAGGCCGAAGAAATCGCCTTCGTACCCCCAATGGTAGTGTCCGGTGCGGTAGAAGCCTCTGAGGTCGAACATTTTGTGGTTCCACTCATAACCGGCTTGATATACTTGCACCCTATTGAACGATTCTACGGTCAGGTTTCCATTGGGGCTGTTCACTTGCACCCGCCGGCCCCGGTTTTCATAAAAAATCTGATCTATCGGGTTGGTGGCCACGTTGCCCAACACGTTTACTTCCACGTTGGCCCTGAAATTGGCGGTCGGATTGGCCTGCACACCGATAAAAAAGGATTGCGTATGGTCGAAACCCAGCTGATCGGGGTAGGTGGTATTGCCTGGTGCGGGTTTTTTGGGCGTTGATATCAGGCTGCCACCCGTATTGAACGTGGAAAGATGAGCGCCGAGCCGGCTCAGACTGATTTTTCTGAGTTTCTCCCCTTCGAGAGCGGCCTTGTCTCCTGTGGCTTTTAAAAAAGCATCCCCAACCTGAATGTTGCCGAAATGTTGTTGAATGGTATTCAGAGAAGTCCCGCCGGCATAAGGGTTTAGCTGGTGAGCCTCTTTCAGTGCGTAATAAGCAGTGCGGGGATACAGGCGGTAAAAACCTGCTGCGCTGGTCGGGCCTTTGGCACAAACGCCGAACCACTCCTCGTTCATATTGTTTTCGCCGGCCACGTAGTCAAACAGGTACCCGCCATTTGACCAGGAGGCGTTGGTGTCGTGTACGTCCAGGTTTTTGGTTTGCTCAAACTTCCACCAGCCGTCGCTAAACTGGAAGGTAAACCCGCCGATAGCATTGCCGGCTTTGCCCAGTCCGGCAGCATTCTGGTAAATTTCCTTCCAATTGGACACCACAAACATAGCCTGTTCTTGCTGTGCTTCTTCCAAGGTGACGGCGTTAAAGGCGTCGGCGCCGAACTCCGTTAAGAGTACCGGTTTGCCGTATTCCCTTTTCACCCGGTCGAACAGGTCGGTGAAAGAAGCGCCCCGATAAGAATTGACGCCGAGAATATCGACGTCCTTGCACTGCCTGGCGATAATATCCAGGAACAGCAAATCGCCGTTGCACAAGGCTACCGGGTGCGATTTGTCGATGGCTTTCATGGCCAGAGAAGCCTCATTGAACAGTTTATACAAGTGACCGGCCCGCTCCGTAGATTTTCTGTCTTCCAGGGGGATATCTTCGGTCTCGGCGCCGTCCCAAAAAAGCCCGTAGTTGTTTTCATTGCCCAACAGGTACAACAACAAGCCCGGGGTGTTTTTGTACTCCTCCGCCAGTTCTTTCACTTCTTTCATCAGCAATTCCGCTACCCTGGGGTCGGAGTACTCCGTGTTGGGCGCCCAGACGCCGTCCAGGGTGAGCCCGTAACGGCCGAAGGAGTGATTAAGCATGGTATAGATGCCATGCTTTTCGTATATATACTGTATCCACTTTTTCTGTATGCCGGTGTATACCCGAATGGTGTTGACTCCCATGTTTTTCAACAGGGCCATTTCGTCATCAAGCGCCTTTTCGATGAAGGCATCGGGTTGGTTCCAAAGACTGTAGGAGTATTTTGAGCCGATAGGGAAATAATCCCAGTTCATTCCATTGACCATCAATGCTTTTCCATCTACCAGGAGTTTTGTCCCGTTTTCGTTTTGATCAATAGCCACCCGGCTAGTCTGTGAAAAGAGGAAAAAGGAAAGACTCAAAAAAATACAGAGTAAAACAACTTCTTTGGACTTCATAATCGTGGTTTTATTTTGGAAAAAGAGCGATAGACCGATGAATCTGCTGTGAAGCTAATCAGGTTTTTTGTATAAAAACACCTATACATTATATATATGCGAATTAGGTGTTGAAAACCCACAAAGCCAAGGCAGCAGCGATTTTGCCAAAGATGTGGATAATCAAACCATTATAAGAACGAACTTTTGAGGCGTTTTGGAGTCCATAATGCTCAATGAGCCAATTGAAAAAAGATTCAATTGGTTGTCTTATCCTTGACACTGCAGTTGAAAAGAGGTCATCAGCCGCTTTTTTGAACTGTCGTACCTGCGCACATTCTCCTTTGACAAGCTTGACAGGAGTCAGGATTTCGGATTTTTGTTCCTGCATAACTTGTTGGACCGCTTTATCTGCGTAAGCTTTGTCTGCAAAAACCAATCTGTCGGCCAGTAATTCCAGGCGTTGGCGCATGGTAGTCAGGTCGTTTGCACTGGCCGAGGTAAGCTCCAGGCATTCCGGCAAGGGTAGTTTTCCGGGGCGGCTAAAGCACAGGGCATGCAGCTTGACCCCCCAATAGTGGATGCCCTTTGTGGCGCAGTATCCTTTGTCCACGATTTCTTTCCTTGCCACCTTGCCCGTCCGTTTGGCAGAGCAGAGCATAATGGGTAAGGAATCGACGACACTGATAGACTCTTCAACATCTTGTCTGTCAATCTTTTGCAAAAGATCAGCGGCCAGTCGAGGAAAAACAGCGGACATCCGATTCAGCCTCGTCACAAAGGTCGCGTATGCCGGCAGGTGAGGAAACCACGACAATAAATACCGTTTGGCATAATCGTGAATCTGAGTCAATTTGCATTTGTCTTCGTACATCATAGCGTACAAATAGATGGTGATGATTTCCTCGTCCGTGATTTCTTGTGAACTATTGTTGGAAAATCTTTGGCAATGCCAGCGAAGTTCCTCATTATAGCACTCGCAGACGTAGTAGTACAGGGCGATTAGATCTATTGCTTTCACAAATCAAAGCTAATTCGCTTTGCGCTTTCCTACGTCTGTTTTTTTCAACCCCTAATTCGCATAACTAATAAGCGTTTATTTTGTTACATAATTCTTCCCCTAAGGATACTACAAAACCTTCGATACTTAGGCTTTGAACAATATTAGGAAATCTTTTCAATAATAGAGAAGCTGTAGGAAGTGTTTTTTGAAAACGGATAAAATTGGGGTAGATAATAGTAAAGGTAGAAAGGCGCATACCTTTCCACCTTTATTCTACAATATTGAGTAAGATTTGATACTCTATGCTAGGATGATTTGAAGGCCGTAATAACTTGATTTGCCTACCGCAGGCCTCCCCCTACCCCAAATACTCCTCCAACCTCCGCAACAAATCCCTAAACGGCGTGCCATTCACGCCCTGGATTTCCTGTTTGATTTTTTGCCGGCGTAGGTCTTCGATTTCATCTACGTAGACTTTGCGGGTTTCATTGGTCTTGTGGCGCTCGTAGGCGTTGGTAATGGTGATGGGCATCTTGTCTTCTTGTAGCAGATGGCGGTCGTATTCGCCGATTTTGGTGAGGGCTTTGAAGGTCACCGGCAGGATGTCGACCAGGATGAAAAACAGGATGAGAAACCACTTGGTGAGGGCTACGGTGCGGCCGCCGACTTCGCGACTTTCGAGGCGCTCCAGGGCGATTTCGCGGGCCAGGTAGTTGTCGCTGTAGTTGTTTCTGAATTCTTCGAGCTTGGCCTCGCGGGTGCGCTCTATTTTGGCGATGGCCACGGCGTTGCTGTCGAGTTTGACGGCGTTTTGCGTGCGCAGAGCGGCCATTTCTTCGTTGAGCAGGCTGATCTCGCTTTTGATTTCGCGCGAGCGGGGACCGTATTGTTTCATGCCGGAGGTGGTGCCGCAAAACATGGTAGTGTCTTTGCCGCTCATTTCGTACAGCAGCAGCTTTTCTTTGCAGGCGCGTTCGGCGGCTTTGGCGTCGAGCGAGGCGTTGATCAGGCTGTCTCTGCCGCGCACTTTTTGTATGTCAATTTCATATTTTTGGTTGATGGCTTCTTCGCCTTCGATTTGCATGGTGGTCAACTCCTGGATGAGGCTGTCGTTGAAGACGAGTATGACCAGCGGGTGGGAGACGAGGATGCCGATGCCCACCGAAAATAGCAGACGCACTATAAAAACGGCGGAGAATACGTCGGTGCGTATTTTTTCCGATTTCCGAAATGTGGATACGATAAAGCGGTCGAAGACGAGTACGATAAATGCCCACGCGATGCCGGCGAAGATGTAGACGAATTTGCTGTCGGTGAGGGTGGAGACGGCGTAGGTCATGGATATCCAACCCAGCAAAGCGGGCACGATCACTAATCCGCCGTAACCGCCGTGTTTGATGTGTTCAGATTGGCCGCAGCGGTCCAGGATTGACCTGTCGGAACCGGCGAGCCATACGAACAGGTCGTAGAGCCTCGATTTCATTGCTTAGCATTGAGGTAGACAATGTGGTTTCAGTCGGGCGCTTCTAAGCAATGAGGCTGCAACATTGAGCTGACAATGCTCTTGGGCGTTGATGCAATAACGCTGTAATCTATTGATTAGTATTGTTTTTTTATACCAATAGCCGGAGTTGTTCGACTACCCCGGATGAAGTTTCGATTCCGCCTGCCGGCCTGGCCGAGGAGTGCACTTCCTGCAGCGGCGCTGCCTGCAACAAAGCAGCCAGATTATCAGGTCTTATGCCGCCGCCGGCCATGATGCGCAGGCGTTGGCCGGCGTAGTCGATGTACTGCTTCAGCGATTCTGCGCCCGTGGGCGCATTGGGGGCGCCACCCGATGTGAGGATGCGGCTTACGCCCAATGCCGCCAGTTGGTCTATGGCTTCAAGCGGTGCAGTGCATACGTCGATGGCGCGGTGGAAGGTGAAAGGAAGTGGGTGGGATGCCACTACGAGGCGGGCAGTCTGCTCATAATGTAGTTGTCCATCTGCTTGCAGGGCGCCGCAAACGATGCCGTCGGCGCCCATTGTTTTGGCCTGTGCGATGTCTTCGAGCATCACTTCCATTTCGTGTTCGCTATAGCAGAAGTTGCCGGCCCGGGGCCTGATGAGCACGAAGATGGGGATAGACAGGGCTTGCCTGGTTTTTAGCAACATGCCGGCGCTGGGTGTCAGGCCGTCAAGTTCAAGGCCCATACACAGTTCTATGCGGTCGGCGCCGCCGGATTGGGCGGCTAAGGCGGAGGTGTAGGAGGCGCAGCAGATTTCTAGTATTCGGTGCATATTTGGGCGGTTATGTACCTTATTATTTGTAACCAGAAGGGGCGATCCTGCAGCAGGACGCCCCTTCTGGTTAGTGTAATTACCCTCTCACCTTTCTTTTCTGATATCAAGGCGTGAAGCCTTGCTCTTGCAGCAAGGCGTGAAGCCTTGCTCTACTTGTAGCGTACCTTCACCGTTTCGCCGATCCAGCAGCCTACCGTAGCGGTGGCGCCTTCGCTCACGCCGCGCATAAAGCCTTCCTGGCGGTCGGGCAGGGCGGCCGAGTAGTTGCCGATGCGTTCGTTGGCTTCGCCGGCCACGTCGCTATCGATAGAGCGGGCGTAGGCGTACTTGTCGATAGCTGCGATAATAGCCAGTCGCGAATTCCAGTCGTCGCCGCAGTTGCGGCTCGTTTTGGCATACATATCGCCGATAAGCAGGTAAGGGCGGCCCCAGTTGGGGCGCAGGCTGGCGGCCTTGCGGGCGTTATCGCGGGCGGTTTGATACTGACCGAATTCCCAGGTTTGGATAAAAGCCATACTATAGTAGTATTGAGCTTTATTATCTTCATTATTATCCGTTTCTAAAGCTTCTTTGTAGCGGGCGATAGCCTGGGAGTATTTGCCTTCTTTTTGCAGCAGGGCAGCGTCGTAGCCTGGGTTTTTCTCGCGCAACTCGCCCTCCAGCTTGGCATTATACACCTTGGCTAATTTTTCGTAGGTATCGTGTATCTCCACCATATATTGCGCTGTTGAATCGCAGCCGCGCTGGCGGAGCGTGACGTAGACATACTTCACTGTTTCGAGGCTGTCTTTTTTCTGCTCGTACAGCGGTGTCAGTTTGTTTTTGAAGTAATCACAATCGAAGATATCGTTTTCCACTTCTGCGAAATGCACCTCCATACGCGAGCGGCCGGCTTCGTAATATTGGCCGTACTGCTGGTTGTTTTTCACGTTGTAATCGGCGATTTCAACCAGCTTATCGTGATAAGTACGAAAATCGTCTTTGCTAAGCTGCTTGCTTTTATACAGATACACCATCACCTGTGCCATCGGGTCAAACACGATGTATTCCGAATTATTCCCCCCTTTGTCTACTGCTTTTTTGAACGTTTCCATCGTTTGAGCAGAATAACCGAAGGCAGGCATGTAAAACATATCGTAGGCTTTGCGGCCCAACAGGAATGCCTCATTCTGATAGCACTGAATTTGCTCATCATACAGGCGCATCATAACATCGGCGTATTCTTTTTTCTTGGCCGCGTCGGTGGTTTTGTTCATCATTGCCTGATAGAACAGACGGCCGTCGGTGTAATGAGTAGCGCGTTGGCCGTCGGCGGCCGGAGCGATATCATAAGCTTTTTTCCAGCTTTCAAAAGCTGTGTTAAAGGTGGCGTCGTCCATCTTTTCCAGATCGGCGGCCTGTTTACCTTTCACATAAGGGCGGTAAACCGAGTGGGCGTCGAGCGCTTCCTCTTTTTTGGGAGAGTCGTTCCAGGTCTTGCATTGGGCGTTCAGGGCGCCTGCAAAAACCACCATAACTCCTGCGGTTATTAGCAGATGCAATGCTGTTTTCATAACTAGTTGAATTTGCGTTTGAAAAACCATGAATTATCGTTTAGGGTAAAACCGACTGACAGTTTTACGTAAGTTTCCTGTAATACATCGGGCACACCGAATTTACCCACCTCGAAAGCTGTCTGGATAAAAGATATCTGCTGGCGCGGCATGATGATAGGGAATCCGAAGCCGAAAGTAAATCCATATTTAGTGACCTGGTCGTTGGCGATGCTGCGGCCGTCAGTTTCGTGAAAAAGCCCGGCGCGGTAATGTACGCGCTGCCAATAGCGGTTGTAAGAAAATACATTGGGCGTGTACTGCATTCCTGCCGCGATACGGCGGCTATCCGACAGGGTTTCCGGTTTGGCTTCGTTGGTATACCCGCTCCAGCGTGTTGCGCTGTACTCTATGCCGATGCGCAGTTTGTTCACTTCTTCGTATGTAAAACCTGCGGTAAAAGAAGACGGCATTTGTCCTTTTTCTTTTACTTCCGAAGTATACAAGATAGTATCCCTGACGGCTTCGGAAAGGAAGCGGTAGTAATACCGGCTGCTGTTGGTATTAAAGTTTGTAACAGGCCCGCCGTAAGCGCCCACGATCAGGCGTTTGCCCGAGGGCACGCGTTTGCCGGTTTTGTCTGTTTTTTTGAAATCGTACACGTATTGCGTACCCAATTGCCAGGTAAAACCGCTTACGCTGATCTCGTCGAGAAATTCGGAATTATAAGAAAAGGCCAGGCTGTCGAAGTTGACCCTGCGGCTATTCGTCAATTTGCCGAAAAGATAAGCCACATTGACGCCCGCTGAGAAACCTTTGTACTTGACGCCGTTGCCCCAGGCCAGTTTGTAGGTGCCGCCGTTGCCTTTGAGTGCGGTGGTAACCGTGCCGAAATCGGGGTCGAATTGCTTGGTTTGTACGTCATAGCCTACCAAGGTGTAAGGAGAAAGCGCGAGGCTCATGCCGAAGTCCCACTTCGACTGTATGCGGTCGAGCGATTTGTTGATAGGGTTTTTGAGAGGAAAACCCAATGCCATATACTGCAGGTTGCCGCTCCACACATCATCGCTTTTTTCATCGCTTTTCAGGTTGGCGTATTTGGCATACAAGCCTACCTCAAAAGACGTGGACAGCAGGTGGGGCAGTGCGGCCGGGTTGAGCAGGTTGAGTTGGTAGGGGTCGTTGATGGCAGCGCTCAAGCCGGCCATACCTCCGAATCCCGACACGTATTGGTCGAGCGGATCGCCCAGGCCAAAACGAGAGAGAGGGGAATTATTCTTAGGAATAATAGTTGCATTTTGGCTTTGCGCCCACAGCATACTGCCTGTACAGCAAAGCGCAACTCCCACAAAAAGACTACGCCACTTGATTGACATTATATTCTAGAATTTTATTTAGACCGAACAAAACGAGTTCAGCGTGGACAAATATCCGGCTTTTCATCATTTTAGCCAAAAAATCCGCATCGCCTCCTGTCAGAATTACTTGTATGGGGGCGTAAAAAGCCCTGCATTGGGCTATTGTACCCTCTATTTCGAATGCGGCGCCCCATTGTGCGCCGTTGCGCATTGCGCTATCGGTACTATATCCGAGCCACAAATCAGTGGCATCGGGTTCCAGTTCGGGCAAGCGGGCTGTAAAGGCGTGCATAGCTTTCAACCTCATACGCACCCCCGGCGAAATATTACCGCCGAGGTAGTCGCCGGCGGCGGTCAAGAGATCAAAGGTAATACAAGTGCCCGCATCTATTGCCAGGCAGTGTTGTGCCGGGAAAAGTGCCAATGCGCCTGCCACGGCTGCGAGTCGGTCTTTACCGAGCGTTTGGGGTGTACGATACAGGTTATTAAATGGTAAAGGCGTTTGATTGTTGAGCGGCAGATAGTAAAATTTTTCCCTGAGCGCCTGTTCTACCTGGGCGGGCAATGTGTCTGCCACAGTTGATAAGATGATATTTTTCACCCGAAGGTTGGTTGCCAATGCAAGTAATTCTTCTGCCTGCCAAAATTCCCAGCTCCATTTTTGTACGAGTTTGCTTTCATCAAAGAGGCCGATTTTAACCCGGCTATTGCCTATGTCGATGGTTAGGTTCATTTAGTTAGGTGACAAGGTGACAAGGTGACAAGGTGACAAGGTGACAAGGTGACAGGGTGACAGGGTGACAGGGTGATAATTCATGCGTATTTATTATACACCTGGCTGATCGTGGTAGCCAGTTTTTGATCTTTTTCTGTCACTATGCCGCCGGCGTCGTGGGTATTCAAGGTGATGTCAACCGTATTCCACACATTGCGCCAGTCGGGGTGGTGTTGTTGCTGTTCAGCGTGTAAGGCCACCTCGGTCATAAAGGCAAAGGCTTCGGCGAAGTTCTTAAACCGGAACGAGGCGGTTAGTGTATTATTTTTCTCTGTCCACATGGCAATCGAGTTAGTCGTACAAATCCTCTGTTGGCTTATTGTCGTGCTGTTGGGGTGGTTCGTAGCGAGTGCGGCCAAAGCCCCAATCGTATTGATCGAGGTTTAGCAGGGCCACTTTCAGCAGGTGAATGCAGTGGAGAATATCTCCTTTGTGCGCCAATTCTATCGTTTGGTGAATATGTCGAAGCGGAATAGAAATGGCTCCCGAAATAGCGCCTTTTTTACCCTGTCGTTGTACGCCGGCGGTATCGGTGCCTCCCGCTGGTAAAATCTCGGGTTGCCAGGGTATACTGTGGCGGTCGGCCAGGGTTTTGAGGTAGTTCACCATGCGGTAGTCGCTGATCACCGAGGCGTCCATGATTTTGATGGCGGCGCCTTTGCCTAGTCGGGTCACCATTTCGTGGGCATAAGCGCCGGGTACGTCAAAAGCGATAGTCACATCGAGGCCGAACCCGAAGTCGGGATCAATAAGATGTGCGGAAGAGATTGCGCCGCGAAGGCCTACTTCTTCCTGTACGGTAAATACGGCGTAGATATCGCAGGGTGGTTCTTGTCCTTGTAATTCGCGCAAAGTTTCGAGCAGAATAAACACCGACACGCGGTTGTCGAGAGATTTGCTATTGACGCAATCGCCCATTTCGATCAATTCGCGTTCGCGGGTAACGGGGTCGCCCACTGCTATAAGTTGTTCGGCTTCTTTTTTGCTCAAACCCGTGTCGATAAAATAATCGGTGATGGGCACTGCTTTGGAGCGTTCTTCGGGGCGCATGAGATGGACGGGTTTGGAGCCCATCACGCCGATCACATCGCGTTTGCCGTGAATGATTACGCGTTGGGAAGTGAGCGTTTTAGCGTCAAATCCGCCCAGGGGGTGGAACCGCAAAAAGCCGTCGTCGTCGATATGGGTGACGATAAACGCGATTTCATCCATGTGGGCGGCGATCATCACCTTTTTGCGCGTTTTTCCTTTTTTCAATGCGATCACGTTGCCCATGTTGTCAATAGAGAGTTCGTCTACTAACGGTGTAGCTTCCCTCACCACGAGGTCGCGGATGGGCTGTTCGAAACCCGGCGCTCCCGGGGTTTCACATATCTTTTTCAGCAATGGCACATTGATCATATCGGATTCAAGCTTTACGCCTTGAGCGCCAAAGATAATGCATACATCCCAAAGATTGCTGCTTTATTGGCAGCTTGCCGATTTTGTGGTAACATTGCGGTAAAGAAAGCGGGGCATGTCACTGGTAAAATTGACGAAAGAAACGGCTGTTTACGGTATTAGCGCAATTGCAGGGCGATTCCTGTATTTCCTGCTCACGCCGCTGTATACTTATCAGTTGGAGAATCGCTCCGATTACGGGATAGTATCCAATCTGTTTGCGATTGTGGCATTGCTCATGATTGCCTTTACTTACCGGATGGAGACGGCTTATTTTCGCTATGCTACAGGAGTTGAACAAACTGAGGCGGAAAAAGCCTTTCGGACGGCTTCGATTTCAATCGCCATATCTTCTGTAGGATTTGGTGTATTGCTTTGGTCGATGGCCGGGTCCATTGCACAATTGTTTCAATACCCGGAATACACCCATTTGGTTAAGCTATGTGTGCTGATTCTGTGTCTTGATGCGTTGTGTGAAATTCCTTTTGCCCGATTGCGATTAGAAGGGCGCGCCAATCTGTATGCCTTTATCCGACTCGCGGTTATATTGATCAATATCGGAGGCAATTTATTTTTTCTGCTGTTGTGTCCATACTTACTAAAACACCAGGGGTTTGCTTCGGTACACGGCTTCCTCAGCACTTTTTACCACCCTGAACAAGCGATTACTTATATTTTTGTTTCCAACGTGTTGGCCAGCGCTTTTGCACTACTGCTTTTATTGCCGGTTTACCGGCGCATGGAATGGCGTTTCGACAAGCGGCTGTGGCGGCAGATGCTGGTGTATGCCTCACCGCTTATCCTGGTCGGGTTTTCTTACGTGATCAATGAAACATTTTCGCGACAGATGATGCCTTTTTTATTAAAAGGGACCGTCAAAGCCAGGCAGGAGCAACTGGGCATCTACGGGGCCAATTACAAGCTTGCCATGCTGTTGAGCTTGTTTACACAAGCCTTTCGCTATGGGGCGGAGCCATTTTTTTTTAAAAATAAAAATGCCGAAAATGCCCGGCAGCTCTACGCCGATGTAGCGCTATACTTTACTGTATTTATGGCTCTCGGCTTTTTGGGCGTGATGTTGTATATAGATGTGTTTAAATATTTCATTGCGCCCGATTATTGGGGGGGCTTGAGCGTAGTGCCCATCCTGCTGATGGCCAATACATTTTTGGGCTTGTATTACAATCTCTCGGTATGGTACCGGGTGAACGATCTCACTCACTGGGGGGCATATATATCGCTCGCCGGCGCCGCCCTTACTATGGCGCTTAATATTTGGTGGATACCGTTGATTGGATATTACGGTTCGGCATGGGCTACGTTGATCTGTTATTCAAGCATGGCAGCGGCTTGCTATTTCATCGGGCAACGCTTCTTTGCGGTTCCCTATAATATACCCCGCATCGGATTGTACATTGTGCTCGCCTTGGGCATATACGCCTTGAGTTTGTATTTGTCGCCGGTATCGCTGACATGGCGATTAGCCGTTAACACTGCTTTGATAGGCGTATTTATCGCAGCGGTCTATGTATTGGAAAAGAAAAAACTGGCGAGAGTACTGCGTTAATTGGAGGATTCTTCCAGTTCTTTTTCCAGCTTTTTCAGGGTTTTTTTCATTTTCTTGCGAAACGCGTCCATATTGTCTTGCATCTGACGGTCGAGCTCCCTGCTTTTTTCGGCTAATTCGCTTTTACTCTTTTTGAGCTGGGCGATCCTGTCGGAAAGTTTCTCTTGGGCGTCGGCCTTGGCGCTGCGCAGTTCCTTTTCGAGTTCGGCGATTTCGCGGTCGATTTGACTATTGGCCTTGTCAATTTCCTGCTGCATTTCGCGGCGGCTGTCGGCCATCTCCGTTTCCAGGTCTTTGCCCAGTTCTTCTACCTTCGTTTTGGCCTTTTCGATGTCCGACTCTTTCGCCCTGGTACAGAAAGAATTGGACAATAGCAGCAGGAGGGCGGCGCTCGCCAGGAGGAGGTGTTTTGTCATGGTTATTGTTTGCTCACTTTATAGGAAATATTGAAATCATCGAGCACGATATCAAGTATGGGGTCTTCCCCGCGTATGTAGCCGTCGCGTAGGCGGTGGCCGTAAAAACGCCCCATGGTGCTCCAATAAGTTGCCGTAAAGCCGCCCCGCAACTCCCTGATGAGGTCGTAGGTGGGCACGTTGAGTTCTTTTTCTACCATTTTCATTAGCACCATGCCCTGTGTGCGGCTTAGTTTGCGAAGGGGATCTTCGAATTTGTCGTCGAGCTCTTTTTGAAGGTGCTTGACGTATTTTTTTTGCTTGCCCCGGCGCATATCGGCTGTAACAACCTCTATCTGGCGAAACACCTTTACGGCTTCTACCGCATAGGGGTATACTTTGACCGCATAAGCGCGATAGCGGCGGTACTTTTTATAGTCCTCGTCGCTATTGAATTTTCGAAATGAGGAAACCGACACGTCGTCGAGCTGGGCGATCAGCAGCGTGTCGCCGCAATCGTCTATGATAAAGGGCAGGATTTTGCCTGCAATGGTCACTGTGCCGCGTTTTTCCTCCTGCGCGCTAAGGCTTGAAGTTATCAAGGCAATCGCTAGTATGGTTATCAAAAATCTCATCTCTCCGTTTTTTTCTTGTCCTTGCTTAGTAAAACAATTCCACAAAGCTAAGGGTTAAACGTCGGTTGGTTAAAATCTATATAAATTCGGGGGATTTTTTCGTTGGGGTGACGACTACGTAGGGGAAACGTTTACCGTTTTCCACTGTGGAGGTGACAGGGTGACAGGGTGACAGGGTGACAGGGTGACAACAGTATTAATAAGTGAGCTCAACTTCGTGATAGTATTGAAGGCTTTTTAAGTTTGGTTGCAAATAGGGTTTTGCGAAACCGGTGTTTTTGAACAAATCGTGCCATGTTTTTAGTCGAGCTGACAGGGCCGGATCGGGTGAGAAGGTTTCGGTGCTGGTTATTTTATCGCGGTTATCTAATTGTGTAAAATATAAGGTGTTTTCGCGAATGGCTATTTTACAGGTGGCGCTATTCTTGATATTAATTTTGAATTTTTGGAAAGGGGGAATATCGATAAAAGCACTGCCGGAAAACCCGGTGAACCGGTATTCCAGCAAGGTATCTGAAGCCATATTCCAGAAAATTTCAAGTTCGCCGGTACCGGCTTTGACTTTTGTGCGCAGCTGATTGATCGCGCCCGGGAAGTGCGGTTGAATAGTAATTTCGTTGCGCAATAAATTGGGGCGGACGCCCAAAAAATATTGGTGCCAAATTCTCAACTGCTCGGCATTTGACCAGGCCTAAAGAAAAGTGCCCGAGCGTTTGGCCCAGGTGGCGCCGGGGCGGGGCAGGGCATCGGCATTTTCTGAAAGGCTGCCCACCGCGCCTTCGTATAGTGCCTGCCGATTCATATTGCGGAATAGCTCATACGCCAGATCAGTTTGCCCGGCTTCTATCAAACGCTGCATGGCCATGCCGTTATTCCAGAGCCATACGGTGCCGTTGTGGTAGGCGGCGTCTTTATGGTAATAATGCCAATGTTCGTGGTAGGGATAAAAATCGGGGTCGTTTTGCGAAAGCGAAGCCACGCCCCAGGGATACACCAGGTTTTCCCATATCTTTTTGGTTATATGCGCTTTCTGGTTTTCGTCATCCAGCAGATCGAGGGCGTATAATTGATTGGGCCGCAATTTGAAATCCTGCAAGCCTTCAGCGCTGAGCCGGTCTGCCAGGTAGTCATAACTTTCGTTTAAAAAGTAGCTGCTAAAATTTGATTTTACTTTTGTGGCCAGCGCGGTCCATTCTTTCTTATTTGTCTGATCACCCATGAAATCGGCAAAAAAAGCGCCGGCCAGCAATTGTTCGTGCCAAAGTGCCTGGATATCATTGGCCCTGTTGCCGCGGGGTGAATAGGGGGTTTTTCCTTCTTTTTTGGCATCCATCCAGGTGTCGGCGTCGTCGTGGGTCAAAAATCCGTTTTCGTCAACCCAGTACATGAGGCTACCTTCTATGGTTCTTTTGATGTGGGGATAAAGCTGCCTGATGATAGACGTGTCGCCGGAATATTTCACGTATTCGAGTATTTGGATCACGAAACGCGGCGTACCATCGGTGGTATTGTAAATAATATCGGTGGGTTGAGCACGGTTGGGGATTCTGCCATAAAAGCGTGAACTTTTGTCCATGAGTTGAAATTTGGCGAAATCCAGCAAAATTTCTTTGGCTACGGCATAGTTGCCCGACACCAGGCAGGCGCCCGGAAATGAAATAAACATATCGCGGCCCCAATATTGGTTGAACCAGGGTAAGCCGGCGTAAATGCCGGCGCCTTGCTGGCGGGTAATTAGCTGGTCGAGTGTTAGTCCGATCCAGGGAATGGCCCGGTCCAGTGTGTCGTTATTGGATTGTATAAAAAAAGTGTGGGCAACTGCGTCGAGCCGGTTTTTTCTTTGCGCGATTAATCGGCTTGCATGTTCCCTGAAATGAGTGATTTTCTCTAGTGCGCCTTCTTCGGTTTTGTCAAAAGCAATTAAAAATCCTCCCGCATCGGCGGGGACGTATAGCCTATCATTGTCGTAGCGCAGATTGGAGGGATTCCAGGTGGTGAGGACTACTTTGCATTCTGGGATTTCTTTTGGGCTGAAGGCCAACGCGCCCGACCTGTTTTTGTAAAAAACAAGCAGGTCGCCCAAAAAAGAAAAACCTATTTCTTTTCCCTGGACTTGAACTATTTGGATGGCCAACACCTCGAGGTCATCTAACATGGAAAACGTTTCTACTGCTTTTGGATAGGTGCGTTGGAGTTGGTGCGGAAAAACCGTCACATCAGATGTATGGCGATCAAGCGGTAAATTGTCCAGATAAAGGCGGTAGTCAGCAAAAATCCTTTTCCCGGCAATATTCCAACCGGCAAACCACATGTTGTTTTCTTCCGAATGCGTGGTGGCGTAATAATAGCCCGACTTTTTATCGGTGTAGGAAAACTCCCTGTTTTGGGCAGAATCAACGGTGACGGCCAGGGCAAGCTCCTCAGCAAGCTTATTGTGATGAACAGATTCCATGGATTGGCAAGCTGTCAGCAAGAGTAGCAGGGTACCCCATAATAAATGGATGGCAGGCATAAATTCGAGTAATGTAGCGTAACAAAATGGATACTATTTCCGCGAATGCAGCGCAATCCTGTTGCCTTCTGAATCCAGGAAAAGCCCCATATAGCCGATATCTTCGGTGATAAGGCGTTTTTCGAGCAGCACTTTGCCGCCGGCGGCTTCCACGCGGGAGAGTTCGTTGTCGAGGTCGCCGGAGTGGGCGGTAAAGTACACCAGCACGCCGTCGGTAGAAGGTTTGTAGGCGGTTTCGTGGCATACCAGCGAACCCCCGCTTCCAGGTGCGTTTTCAATACCGGGAAACCAGGCCATGTCGAGCGGCCCCATCTGCTCGCGCTGGAGCTCGAATCCGAAAACCGTTTCGTAAAATTTGATGGCGCGCTCCATGTTGCTTACCGGGATTTCAAACCAGCCTACTACATTGTTTTTCATGGTGTTAGGTTTTTGATATCACCAAATGTCGCATCTATTTATGAGGTTTTAAAAAAATCAGGCATAAATCTTTGGTAAAATACATACTAATGATTAAATTTAAGACAAAATTGTCTGAATAAAACTATGAAAGCTCTCTCTATGAATGCGGTATACGGTTTACGCGCGCTGATGTACATCGCAGCGCAGCGCGAACAAGAGGGCTATGTGAGTATTCGCAAGATATCGGAAGACCTGGACATCTCTTTTCACTTCCTCACCAAGATCCTGCAGACGCTCACGCAGCATCACGTACTCCATTCTCAGCGCGGACCGGCAGGAGGCGTGGCGCTCGCTAAAGCCCCGGAACAGGTCACTCTGCTGGAGATCCTGTACATATTGGAAGGGGAGAGGTATTTTAGTGAATGTTTTTTGGGGCTGCCCGGCTGTGGCGAGCAACAACCCTGCCCTGTTCACGACTTTTGGCGCCATATCACACTCACTATGAAAGAAAAATTTAGCCATACCACACTAGCCGAGTTGAGCGACAAAGTGCGCAGCGGAGAGGTGAGACTGGTGTCATGTATGTAGCTTTTTTTTGTTTTAAAAAAAGATTAAATACTCTTAAATCTTAAACTAATTCATCATGAAATCAATGCGAATGGCCAACATGCTGATGGCAGGAATCATTGTAGTTCTATTTTGGGGCTGTAGCGGCAACCAGGCCACCGATACGACGGCAGCCGATGAAAGCGGTACAACCGCTGTTGCCGGGCAGGCAGGGGTAAAAGACGACGCTTCGATGAAAGATGTGGTAAAAGTAGCCGCAGGTTCGCCCGACCACACCACGCTGGTAGCAGCCGTGACAGCTGCCGAGTTGCTCGACGATTTGTCGAACGTAGGCCCCTTCACGGTATTTGCCCCTACCAACGACGCTTTTGCCAAACTACCCGCTGGCACGGTGGAAGGCTTGCTCAAGCCGGAGAAAAAAGCGGACCTGCAGAATATCCTGCAATACCACGTCACTACCTCTATGCTGCGGGCTGATTTCTTTCAGGACGGACAAGAACTGGGAATGGCTAACGGAGGCAATGCCACTATCACCGTCAAAGACGGTAAGGTGCAGATTAACGGCGCTAATATCATCGCTACCGTGCCTGCCTCCAACGGCATTGTGCATGTGATTGACGCGGTGTTGTTGCCGAAATAGAATGTTTAGTAGCGTGAGCGTTTACCGCTCACAGTTTAGCGATTGGGTTTAGTGCATGCGCAGTTTAGCTAAACCCAATCGCTAAACCCTAACGCTAAACCCAACCCCTCCATTAACTCTACATTAAGTTTGGCTACTTGCTATGCCTCCTCAGGGCTAAAAGGCTTAATTTTGTGCCTCACCATGATATTTAGCCCGATGATGAATACAGGCATTTCCTTCTTTCCCGAATTACAGCGATACATACAACACACCATTCCGTTGGAGGCTGACATACCGGCTGCCCGGTGCGGGATATTGCACAAAATAGTGGCATACATTCGCCGGCAACAGGCCGAAGGGCAACCCGTTAACCTGGTTTTTATCTGCACACACAACTCCAGGCGCAGCCATTTGGGGCAAGTATGGGCGGCAGCGGCGGCTCATTGGTATGGCATAAAGGATATTCATACCTATTCGGGGGGCACCGAAGCCACTGCCTGCAATTTGCGTACCGTGGCCGCCATGGAGCGCGCCGGATTCAGGGTAGAAAACCGGGACCCTGGCAGCGACAATCCGCATTATTTCATCAGCTACGCCACCGATGCGGAGCCTGAGGTTTGTTTTTCAAAAGTATACGACGATGCGGCCAACCCGGCAAATCAATTTGCTGCGATCATGACCTGCGGCGAAGCCGAGCAAAATTGTCCATTCATCCCAGGTGCGGCGTTGCGCGTGCCGCTTACCTACAATGATCCCAAAGAAGCCGATGATACGCCGGAGGAACAGGCGCGCTACGACGAGCGCTGCAGGCAAATTGCGGCAGAAATGTGGTATCTTTTCGCTCAAATCCATTCCTGATTGCTTCTTTTAAAGTAACTGCGCATGCACTAAACCCCACTAAACAGTTATTTTTAAAAACATATTTATCTTTTGAAAATGAATGAATTGATAGAATAATTCATTGTAATTTATTTATTTTTACATTGAAATTATATTTGTTTTTCACCTAAATCAAAACAAAATGGATACCAAAAAATTTGCACTCGGAACGCTGGCTGGTGGAGTAGCCTTTTTCCTGTTGGGATGGCTGCTATATGGCATGTTGTTTATGAAATTTTTTGAAGCCAACGCGGGCACTGCAACGGGAGTAAATAAAGTAGAGATGGACTGGCTCTTTTTGATCCTCGGCAATCTCTGCTCTGGGGCCTTTTTTACATTTATTTTTATGCGCTGGGCAGGTGTTAATACGCTCATGGGAGGCCTGAAGGCAGGCGCTACTATCGGCTTGTTATTTTCAGCAAGCGTAGATTTAATGATGTACGGCACCACCAATATCAGCAACCTTACCGCAACGATTGCCGATATCGCAATATGGACTGTAATGGGCGCATTGGCAGGAGCTGTAATCGGCTGGACCCTCAGCATGGGCAGCAAAAGTTAATTTTGTTTGAATGAGTTTGTGATATAAAAACCACCTTTAAACGAATCCACCGCCGGCGTTTTCCTTGAGAAGGCGCCGGCATTTTTTTTGTCAAAAAACAATCAATTATCCCGCTATTTGTCAAATGTCATTTCCTCTTTAAAATACAAATCGGAATTTTAGAGTCAAATTCAGCTAAAGTCATGACAAAGCCGACCTCCCCGCTCCAACAGCAAATGCCTTGTGTGCCGCCCGATTTGGAGGAACTCACCCAAAGAGTACTCCAACTGCGTAACGAAGTGTTAATTGCGGAGAAAACTTACGGGAGTATAGAGCACTTACACCCCCATTATCGCAACAGCGCTCGCAATCTATTGCAATACCTTGCCCTTCGGCTGCACGAAGTGCGCCCCTTGCAGTATGAATTATCTGAATGGGCATTGTCTTCTTTAGGCCGTGCGGAGCGCAAAGTACACGCCACGCTCGACACCTTGCTGCGCATCATGCACCAATTGCTGGGGAAGCCCTGGGATCCTGGCGAAAAACCCGTCGTGTGTTTTGAGGATGGTCGTCGCCTGCTCGAAGAAAATACCGAAGCGCTGCTCGGCGAAACGCCCAGCGGCCGCAGAGTGCGTATCATGGTAACAATGCCCACCGAAGCCGCCGACAACTACCGCCTGGCTCTTCAGTTATTGCAAAACGGCATGAATTGCGCACGTATCAACTGCGCCCATGACAATCCGGAAGTGTGGGAAAAGATCATCTCGAATATTAGGCGCGCAGAGGAAATATCGGGCCTGAAATGCCGCATTTTGATGGATTTGGGTGGTCCCAAATTGCGTACCGGACCGCTTGAACCCGGACCAGCAGTATTGAAACTGCGCCCCCGCCGCGACGAATGGGGGCAAGTGCTCGCGCCAGTCCGGCTGTGGTTTTATGACAAGGAAAAAATGCAATCGCCTGCCGATAATACGCCTGGATTGCCCGTTGATAGTCAATGGCTGTCGAAATGCCGGCAAGGAGATACCATCGTTTTGAAGGATGCCCGTCGGTCCAGGCGTAAGATGGTGGTAGCCGAAGTTGGCGAAGGCGTTTGCCTGGTAGAAATGTTCAAAACAGTCTACCTGAAGCAGGGGCTTGAACTTCACCTAAAGCACAAAAATAATGTTCACGGCACGAAGTTGACCGAAGTGCCCCGTCGCGAGCAGCCTATTGCCTTGCACACCGGCGACATGTTATTGCTTACGCGAAATAACACCCCCGGTCGCCCGGCTGTGACCGATGAAACGGGCAAAGTACTCCAGCCGGCAATTATCGGGTGTTCTATCCCCGAAGTGTTCGACGACCTGCAGCCCGGCGAGCCCATTTGGTTTGACGACGGCAAAATCGGCGGCATGATAGAACGTATTGAGACCGACCAGGTACACGTGCGCATCACCCATGCTAAAATCGGCGGCGAAAAACTGCGCAGCGAAAAGGGCATCAACCTGCCTGAAACTAACCTCCACTTAAACGCCCTGACCCCCGAAGACGTCGAAGCCCTCCGTTTTGTGGTCAAATACGCAGATATGGTGGGGCTTTCGTTTGCCAACAACGCCAATGATGTTGCCCAGGTCATTGCAGAAATGCAAAAGCTGAGCAACCGCATTCCAGGTGTGGTAATCAAAGTGGAAACCCGGCAGGGCTTTGACAACCTGCCCGATATGATTCTTACCGCCATGCGCACCCCCATTTGCGGGGTGATGATAGCCCGCGGCGACCTGGCCATAGAATGCGGATTCGGCAGGCTTGCCGAACTGCAAGAGCAGATTCTGTGGGTTTGCGAAGCCGCCCACGTACCCGTCATCTGGGCTACTCAGGTGCTCGAGGGTCTCACCAAACAAGGCCTTCCCACCCGTGCGGAGGTGACCGACGCCGCTATGGGGCAGCGCGCCGAATGCATTATGCTAAACAAAGGGGAACACGTGGTGGAAGCTACCCGTGCCCTCGATGATATTTTGCGTCGCATGCAGGATCACCAGACCAAAAAGCGGACGACTATGCGCAAGTTGCACCTGGCAGAGAAGTTTTTTTCAAAAAACCCGGAACCCGTTCCGGCCAAGAAGAAACAGACTGTGTAGGCTGACCTACCAGGCGCCGGCATACGTTAAAGTTTCTCCCGAGATGGATCGCAGGTAATCGTATTTCAAGCGCGTGATCTGCCGGATGTGCAGGTAGTCGTGCGCCAGCCAGTTGGCGAGAAACATATGCCCGCTCATAGTTCCAAATTTGGGATGTAGGTAGGCATTGTCCCATTTGGGCTCAGAAAGCGTGTGCAACCACGCTACGGATGCCTGTCGCTCGGCAACAAATTGCGCAAGCTTCGCCTCATAGTTTTGCCCGATGTATTGCCGTTCGGTCACCCAACCCACGGGATCGATAGGGGGCAGCGCTTGCTCCGGGTGTTCGAGTACGTGGCGCAACCTGGCGCGAAAATCTTCGCGCTCTTCATCGCAAAGGTGGCAAAGAATTTCTAGCAGGCACCATTTTTCGGGTCCCTGTTTCCATAGGTACTCGTCGGGCGTAAGCCCTTCCAATAGCGACTTGAAAACATTGCCGTGGCGCTCGAGTTGCTGAAAGATATGGGTATACATAGTCGGGTAATTTTATACAAATATAACCGCTCATACTGACAAAAATCAACAGCAGCTTCCGGCTTTGTTTATGGCTTTCCTCTTTGTTTTTTGTTAAATTGCACGAGAGACAACAGCCCGCTATCGGGGTTTACCCAACGCTTGGCACCATTTGCGCTGTCTTACTAAATACATGTTTACAAAAACCGAACACCATGAAAAATATTTGGATACTTGGCCTGCTCATTCTAATGCTGGGCGCCTGTAAAAAAGATGCGATTGATAGCTTGTCTTATAGGATGGGCACCCCCTTCCAATTAGCTATTGAACAAATCGCGTCGTGTAGTTGCGGCGCGCCGACTATTGTGCTAAAAGATATTGAAGACAGCCGGTGCCCCAAATATCTGGATTGTATTTGGGCAGGCGAAGTAAAAGCTATCATGGAAGTTAACGGCCAAAGCATGGTCTTGGGCCTGAGCCCTAATATCGCTGTGCAATCGTCGGGTAGCGCAAATGGCTACATGATCACATTAAAAGCAGTGACGCCCTATCCGCTTGTTTCAAATGATATTCCAAAACAAGACTACTACGTTAAGTTGGTGGTAGTCGAAGAATTCTAAAACGAACATATTCTGCAATCTCGCAGACAAAAAGGGGTTGCCGGCGCAAGCTGTGCAACCCTTTTTGCATTCTTTATACCTACCGATTAAACCTAAATGTTAATTTCGAATCCAATTCCTTGACTTTTGTTTGACCAACTGTTCTTCCAATATGAAAAAAAACATACTCCTCGCCCTGTTGTTGACCGGGCTGACAGGAGCGCTTTGCGCCCAATCGCTGCCCGCTGAAATGTACCTTTCTGACGACGGCCGGCGACTCATCACCGGCGGCAGGCACTTTAGCGGGTTGTATGACTCGGCAGTCGTTCGCACCGTATACCTCGATTTTCCGCAGTCCAACTACTGGCAGTTGATGACGCAAAACTACAACAGCCATACCGACATTCCCGCCACGATGACCGTAGACGGGGTGACTTACGATAGCGTGGGCGTGCGGTTTAAAGGGCAAACCTCATATAGCATGTTGCCCGCAGGCTCGCAAAAGCGCTCGTTTAATATAAGCCTCGATTTTGTGCATGAGGATCAAAAGATCATGGGCTACAAAACCCTCAACCTGAATAACTCCTTCCAGGACGAGTCGTTTATGCGCGAAGTATTTTACCTGCACCAGATACGCAAGCACATTCCGGCTGCGCGGGCCAACTATGTCAATTTGTATATCAACGGCCAGAATTGGGGGCTATATCCCAATGTCCAGCAACTCAACAAAGACTACCTCGAAGAATGGTTTCTCAGCAATGACGGCGCCAATTGGCGCGCCGACCGGCCCAGCGGACAAGGCGGCCCCGGCGGGCCGGGTGGCGGCGGCGGCTGGGGCGACGGCACTGCCGCGCTCAACTACCTGGGCGAAGATACCTCCGACTATCAAACTTATTACACCCTCAAAAGCAGCGATATCGACAATCCCTGGGATCGCCTCGTAGCGGTTTGCAACGTTGTAGACAATATTCCCACAGCCCAATTGCGCGATAGCCTGCCCCTATACCTCGATATCGACCGCACGCTGTGGTTCCTGGCCTCCGAAATCGCCTTTAGCGACGACGACAGCTATGTTTACAAAGGCAAAATGGACTACTACCTCTACTACGAACCAGAAACCGGCCGCATGACGCCCCTCGAATTCGACGGCAATAGCGTAATGGGCCCCAACCTGGCCAACTGGAGCCCCTTCTACCACGCCGATAACGCCAACTACCCCCTGCTCAATCGCATGCTCGCTATCCCCGAATGGCGCCAACGCTACCTGGCCCATTTACGCACAATTATCGCCGAAGAGCTAAACCCCGAAGTATGCAACGCCATATTGAGCAACTACCAAACTCAAATTGACCAATTGGTACAGGACGACCCCAAGAAATTATACACCTATCAGCAGTTTCTCAGCGAAATAACCGTACTCCGCAATTTTATCACCACCCGTCGCAACAACCTGCTGGTCAATTCGGAAGTGGCCCAATCCAGCGCCGATATCGGCTCGGTTGCCTACTTAAACCTCAATAATGAGGCCTGGACGGCGCCCCTAAACATGGAAGAAACCTACGTACAAGCTGAGGTGAGCCATGCTATCGGCCTCAACCGCGTCAACTTGTATTATGCCACCGGCCTTGTGGGCAATTTCAATGTCGTGCAGATGTTTGACGACGGCCAGCACAACGACAACGAAGCCGAAGACGGCGTCTTTGGCGCTACCATTCCCGGCTATCAGGCAGGTACCTGGGTGCGGTTCTATATCGAAGCATTGACAAATAATAACGCCAAAACGGCTGTTTACTACCCCGCCGGCGCCGAACACGACGTATTTGTATATACCGTGCAAGCTAACGTGGTGACCAACTCCGACGTGGTGATCAACGAACTCATGGCCTCTAACTCAGCCACCGCCGCCGACAATGCCGGCGAATTCGACGACTGGATCGAACTTTACAACAAAAGCGCCAACGCAATCAACCTGACCGGCTACTACCTGTCGGATAATCCAGCCAACCTGGCCAAGTGGGAGTTCCCCGAAGGCTCGGTGATCCCCGGCAACGGCTACCTGGTCATCTGGGCCGACGAAGACGGCGTCCAGGGCGACAACCACTGCAATTTCAAACTCTCCGCCGACGGCGAAATAGTGATGCTGCTCGACCCCAACCTGAACATCCTTGATGAGGTGACTTTTGACGCCCAAACAACTGATAAGGGTTACGCCCGGGTACCCAACGGCACCGGCTCCTTTGTGATACAAAACCCTACTTTTAATGCGAATAATGAATCGGTGACGGGCACAACAACCCTGTACGAAAAAGCTCCGGCGATCCGCGCTTACCCCAACCCCGCACACCAAACGCTTAACCTGGTACTGCCTGAGCAACTGGCCGGCTACAAGGTAGAAGTGCGCAATATGACGGGGCAATTGATACATGCTACTCCTCACACAACAGAAACACTATCGGTAGATGTATCACAATGGCCTGCCGGCCTGTACATGGTAAGATGCGGGGATGCGGTTTGTAGCGTGGTAGTAAGGTAATAGGTTACCGCCATCCTATATCAAGCTTGGCGAGGTGATCCTGGATTTTGGACAGGTTATCGAGCAATACGTCGGTGTCATTATATTTCAGGATGCTGGGATTGTTTTGGTATTCCTGTACATCATCCAGGATTTGTTGTATCACATCGGAGCCTTTTAAAAAAAGTCTGACCATATCGCCCATTTTATAGGCGAGGTCTTCTTTGTCGACGCCCAGCATCTTGGCCTGGTTGTAGGAGTTTAGCGCCCTCAGAAAGTCTCCTTGTCTGTTGTATACTTCAGCCATGTAGTAAAACGCGCTGTTTTCGCCCAATAAACGGGCTTCCTGGAAGCATTGCTCGGCTGATGACAATTCATTTTGCTCCAGATAAGTCATTCCGTCGCTCATATAGCGCTTGCGAAGGCGCTCGTCGTCCAGCGAGTCGAGGTATTGGTCCACTTCCTCCTGATGCCCGATAGGGTAGTTGCTTTCCTGGTATTTCTGGAAGGCCTTCACCGCCTCCGAGCGCCCTTCGATGATACTCACCTGGCGAATGGCTTTGCCGAGATAGTAATAAGCAGGCGTAAAATCGGGCAACACCTGTGTGGCAGCGCGAAGAGCATTCAGCGCCTGGCTCCAGTTTTCTTTATCGTCGGGGCTACTGTTTTCGACCAATACCCTGCCCAGGTGGTAATTGGCCTTAACCAGACGAAGACTTTCTTTGGTTTCATCGGCCACAGCAGTGCTGAGCATGGCAGCAGCCTTTTCATGATTGCCCAATATGGTTTCTGCGATAGCTAAAACAACCAGATTATCGGGGAAATCGCCCCAGTTAGAGCCTATCTGCTGCTCCAATAAAGTCTTCAGGTTGGTTATCGGCCCGGCTTTGACCAGCTCAATTTCTTTTTGTCCCAAATTATGTACACCAAACACAACAGCTTCCGGGTCGCCGATAATAATTGGGTTCAAGATATAATTTTGGATTTGCTGCTTCTTGAGGCGTACCTCCTTTGCTAAATGACTAAATCGGTACGTCGTTTTTGTATTTTGGCGAAGCACCTCAAGCAGGCCTTTTGAAAATATTCCATTATCGGGGGTTTCAATGCACCACAATTTAGGTTTTTCAGACAAGTTTTTAGGGTTTATTGCACCAGGTAGGATCGTGAGATTCCCAATTCCCTGCGTAATCCCATCGGCAGTTCGGAGGTAGTCTGCCGCCCTTGATATTCCACGAGGATGGACTACCCTGGCTGCCACCCCCCTGTTTCCCGGTTTTTCATCAAAGCCTATATCGAGTATACAAGTTAGAAAGCGGGATTCATTTTTTATTTGTAAGTCGTAGAGTTCTTTGAAAAATATATCGCCGATTTTTCCCTGTCGACTATCCACGCTGAGTATAGCCGGTATAAATGGCGTATCATCGCTTGTGAAATCCGGTTCGGATATAGCTCTGGTTATGGGAGGTTCGGACATGGTATAAGCAGCGCCATATCCTGCAAAAAAGAATAATACTGGATATTCTTTCGCCAGTTTTGCATGCTTCTCAAATTCAGAAAGTATTTTTTTTCGGGTAGCGGATTCATCTAGTAACAGGGTAATATTTTCTTTTGGCAAATGGAGGTCTTCTGCCAAGTATTGACGCCAGCTTTCAGCATCTTTTACAGCAGACAGGAGGGCTTTTTCCTTTTTATATTCATTAATACCAATTATCAGCGCATATTTGGTTTGGGGCGTGTTATTGTGATTTGAATATTTATTATACAAATTAATAATCGGATCTTTTTCGCTTAATCCTTGGTGTGTATCTATCCATTTTTTCAGGTGCGATGCCGCTTTTTCATATTGGCCAAACCGGTCGTAAAGTTCGATTAAAGGAATCAAAGCTTCTAGAGCGTTATTTGCTTCTTCTGAATTTATTAAATAGGATTCATATGCAGTAGTCGCTTTATCGAATTCCCTTTTATTAATAAGATGCCGTCCTGTTTTTTTTAGTATGGGAAAAAATAGTGTGTGTAAAAGTGGCGCTTTTTGTAGTAAATTAGATAAACGATAATAATTACTTTCTGATAGCGGCGCCCTGTCATTTGTTGCGATTTGTATTAAATCAGCAGGCTGGATGGATTTTTGCGGGAAAAACAAGGGCGTTATATCGCCTACCATTTTAGGCGTCTGTCTAAAATTCCGGTCTTTAATATACTTTACAACTTGTTCGTGTAAATTATAAGGAACGGAATCCTCGTTTGTATATTCCCTCACAACCGATGCAAGAGCGTATGTAAAAACTCCGTGTGTTTTACCGTCAAATTGCTGTTCATAAGCTTGCTCCCCATCATCGCAGCCAAACATCATAGTGTAATTACCGATTTCTTCGACCCTGGCCATAAAATCAGTATCAGAATGGGTATCAACTACTAAAAATTTGTTGACCGCCCTGATTTTTTGCATGGCTTCGTGTAGGTCATCACCCCAGATAAAAGTATGGGCTTGTTCTTTTACAGAAATATCAGTAGAGTCGTAAACAACCAGCGCGTACTCATTCGCATTGACGCCCCGTATATAAGCATGGCCGGAAAAATATACAGCTACCGTATCTCCGGGCTCCGCTTTATTGAATAATTCTTCAAACCCATTTTTGATATTTTTACTGGTGGCATTTTCATTTTTTAAAAAAATGATATTGGTATTCTGTCTTTTATACGTGATCAATTCATTGAATAAATTCGCGTCATTGACGCAGCCGTTCAGGGGATTGTAGCATTTTGAATCACCGTATTGGTCAATTCCGACTACCAATGCAAAAAAGCGGGATTTTTCGGTTTCAAAATGGACGGGTTCTACCAGGCTTTTAAGAGAATCATACTTTGCATGCCCGCTAAAATATTCGCCCATTTCCCTGTATTTATCAATAGCGTCCTGTTCTTTTCCTGCCTGTATAGCTGAAAGAATATATTGATAATACGCGTCGGCTAAAAATTCCTTATCCATAGTCGGGGTATTAGGTTAGCGGGTGGGTAGGTGACCTTTATTTTTTTCAATAAATTCTGCAAGAAGGCGCATGGCTGCCTCGTGATCGCCGGCGCCTTGCAGCGCCTTTGCGTGCCAATAAATAGCTTCGGGCAGATCTATCTGATCCAGTTTGGCATTTTCAATGGCAAACTGGATATGTTTTTCTGCTGAGCGGTATAACCCGGGGTCATACACCTGTTCGGCCAATTGTATGATAAGTTTCCCTATGGCCAAATGTTCTTCCGCATTCATCCCTTTTTTGGGGTGGAAGAAAAATTGTCCGTGTTTGTTGCCGTCGATGTTGAGTTCGCCGTGGCGGGGCGTTTGAAATCCCTCTACTTTTTTCGCTACCTCCTGCAATATTTTTTCGCTAAGCATCACCGCACCGACAGGTTCGTCATTATTGCTCAGCATAGATTTGAAAGCTTCGGCGAAAGGCGAATTTTGGCCTGGTTTGCCATCCAGTACGGGTTCGTCGCGGCCGGCGGTCAGGGCGTACCGGGAGGGGTGTCGCTCGGTATATTTGGCTGGGTCGCCGCTGCTGCGGGTACTCATAAAAAACCGCCCTGCAAAACAAGAGTCGGATACCACAAAAATATGGCGGGCCTTGATGGGTTCTAAAAAGTCGCGCACGGTACTCAAAGGCAGGTATTCCGTAAATTTTTGCGCATCGGCGGGAATCCAGAAGCCGATACCGTTGCGGTTTTCACCGTGCCCCGAATAAATGATCAACAGACTGTCTTTTTCTTCCAGCCGCCGCGAGTATTCGTCTAATGCCACCAGGATATTTTCAGTAGTAGCCTTGTCGTTGTATAGTTTTTTAACATTTTCGGGGGCAAAAGTGTATTTCGTAGTCAGGATGCGGGTCATATCCTCCGCATCTCTTTCGCAGTTATACAAGGGCTTGTGAGGGTTTTCGTATTTGTCGATGGCAATGGCCAGCACATAATTCACCCCCCGCACCAACTCTGCAGCTGCGCTGGTCGACTCAGCGGCCGGTTCCCGCCCCGCCCGTTGTAATCCGATCTCTGTTTTTTTGCTCTTTCCCATATATTATTTATCTGCGGAGACGCAAAATTTTGCGTCTCTACGGATCAATACAGCGGAAATCCCTGCATAAACCCATTCACCTCGGCGCGTACTTTATTATTCAGCGTTTCATTTTCCACATCCGAGAGGATGGCGTCCATCCAGTCCACCACTTGCAGGCAGGCATTTTCTTTAAAGCCGCGGCTGGTAATGGCGGCGGCGCCCACGCGGATACCGGAGGTAACCATTGGCGACTGCGTATCGAAGGGCACCATATTTTTATTGACCGTAATATCGGCGCGCACCAGAGCATTTTCTGCCTGCTTGCCGGTCACATTTTTCGAGCGCAGGTCAATGAGCATGAGGTGATTGTCGGTGCCGTCGCTGATCACATGATAACCTTTGTCGATAAAGGCTTTGGCCATCGCCTGGGCGTTGCGGATCACTTGCTGGCCGTAGTGTTTGAAATCGGGTTGAAGGGCTTCGTAAAAAGCCACTGCTTTAGCGGCTATGACGTGTTCCAGCGGGCCGCCCTGCATACCGGGGAATACACCGCTGTCGAGTATCGCCGACATTTTGATAGGCTCGCCTTTTTTGGTCGTACGGCCCCAGGGATTGTCAAAATTTTGGCCCATCATAATAATGCCGCCACGCGGGCCGCGCAGCGTTTTGTGGGTAGTAGAAGTCACGATATGACAATGCGGCATCGGGTCGTTGAGCAGATCGGCGGCAATGAGTCCGGCGGGGTGGGCAATATCAGCCAGCAGCAGCGCGCCCACCTCGTCGGCGATAGCGCGGAAGCGGGCGTAATCCCAGTCGCGTGCATACGCCGAAGCGCCGCAGATAATCAATTTGGGTTTCACTTCGCGGGCTTTTGCGGCCACTTTATCCATATCGATAAGTCCGGTTTCCTGTTCAACGCCATAAAAATGAGCGTCAAAGATCTTGCCCGAAAAATTGACCGGCGAGCCGTGTGAGAGGTGTCCGCCGTGCGATAGGTCGAAGCCCAGGATGCTGTCGCCAGGCTGTAATACGGCCAGAAAAACAGCTGCATTAGCCTGGGCGCCTGAGTGAGGTTGTACATTGGCCCAGGTGGCGCCAAACAATTCCTTCAGGCGGTCGATAGCCAGTTGTTCGATCTCGTCTACAACTTCGCAGCCGCCGTAATAGCGGCGACCGGGGTATCCCTCGGCGTATTTGTTGGTGAGGCAGGAGCCCATAGCGTCAAGCACAGCCTGGCTCGTAAAATTCTCGGAAGCAATCAGTTCTATTCCCTTGCGTTGTCTTTCCAGTTCTTTGTGAAGCAGGTCAAAAAGACGCGAATCCTGTATCATCGGTAATTTAAGTTTTTGGAAAAGAAAATATGGCTTAAAGGTACAATAAATCCCGGGCAAAAAGCTTTATTTTAAGCCGGCATCAAGGTGATAGCACACCAAATTGGGCTACACGCATCATGTTCAGCGTTTCAAAATCGTTTTGGAATTAAGCCTGAAAAGGGCCCCGGTTCCAGCTAAATGCCCACACATGCAATTGCAGAAAACCAGGCTGATATTAGTCTTTTTAGGAGGGATATTGTTGACCCCAACCCTCGCAGAGGCTGCTACGGGGCGCTATCGCGCTACCTGGCGCGAAGACCCTGCTACCACAATGGTGATCGGCTGGGATCAGATATCGGGCAGCGACCCTGTGTTGTATTACGATGTAGTGGACCGCGCCCAGCAGTATTCGGCATATAAATACTCCAAACGCCCCGATGTATCGCTTATCGCCAAGGGCATGAACAACCAGTTTGCCCGCATTAGCGGCCTTCAGCCTAACACCGTATACTACTTCGTGATCAAAGACAACGAAGGAGTAAGCCGCCGCATGTCGTTTCTCACAGCTCCTGACAGCCCCACGGTACGCCTGTCTATCATTGCCGGCGGCGATTCGCGCAATCACCGCGAAGGCCGCCTCGACGCCAACCGCCTGGTGAGTAAGCTGCGCCCTCATATCGTTATGTTTAACGGCGATATGACCGCCGAAGATACCGCCACAGAATGGCGCTACTGGCTCGACGACTGGCAGGCTACGATGGGCAGCGACGGGCGCATTTTTCCTGTGCTGGTATCGCGAGGCAACCACGAGTCGTCAAATAAGTCGCTGGTAGAGATGTTTGACGTGAAAAACCCCGATATATACTATGCTTTCAACATTGGTGGCAGTTTGCTCCGGCTTTATACCTTAAATTCGCTTATCCCCTCCGGCGGCGCCCAGCGCGCCTGGCTCGAGCAAGACCTCAAAACACAAGGCAATGCCGTTACCTGGCGTATGGTGCAATACCACCACGCGATTCGGCCCCATACGGCAACCAAAGCAGAACGCGACGAATTGGTGCTCAACTGGGCTACTTATTTTTACAAATACCGCGTGCATGCAGCGTTTGAATCCGACTCTCATATGTGTAAATGGACCTGGCCTATACGCCCCTCGCGCGAGCCGGGTAGTGAAGAAGGCTTTATCCGCGACGACGAAAACGGCACCGTATACGCCGGCGAAGGTTGCTGGGGCGCCCCCCTGCGCGACGCCGACGACAATAAGTCGTGGACCCGCAACAGCGGTAGCTTCAACCAATTTAACTGGGTTTTTGTAGACCAATATAAAATCGAGATCCGCACGGTTAAAACCGATGGCGCCGACCGGGTGCGCGAAGTAGACCACAAAAATGTGTTTGAACCCCCGCTCGGACTGGTTCTCTGGAGCCCAAGCAACGGGGATTTAGTGACGATCAAAAACCGAAAAACGCCCCAACCCCAAGCCCAGGAAGAACCCGAAGCAGACACCGAAGAATTACTCGCCGCCCGCGAATCCACAGAAGTCTTTGACCTGGAAGCTGAGCGCTCGGGTGAAGTGGTCAGGCTGGGCTGGACCACCTACAATGAATCGTCTCCCATGTCGTTTGAGTTGCTTCGATCGATGGATGGCGGCAAGCAATTTCAATCTATCGGCAAAATAGCCGGCAAGGGCAAACCTCAAAACGCCTATACTTTTGAAGATAAAGGCATTCGCGACGACCAGTTGCTGAAAAATGTGCGCTATCGCCTGAAGTGTATGCAGAGCAATGGCAAAGTGAATTACTACGACCCCCGTATAGAATTTGAAGACCGCGATGACAATGACTGGTCGGTATTCCCTAAAGTCGTGCCCGACCCCAAAGACGGTATCGTGAAGATCAACTACAACCTGGAAAAACCCGCCGACATACTGATCGTGCTGATAAACCCCCAACTCAAGGAATTGGCCAGGTTAACCTACAACCAGCAAGCTGCAGGCCCCTATAACAAGTCTATTAACCTTGCCAATGCTCCACCGGGCCGGTATCTATTGATTGTGAAAGCCAACGGCAAACCTATCGCGCAATTCCGCGTCGAAAAGTAGTAGGGTGAACGTTTACCGTTCACCAAAACCGAGTGAGAATTTCATTTTCAAATCGCGTCAACCACGCCGCATAGCCGGTCAAAGATCGCGTCGATGCTTCCTACGCCGTCTACCTTCACAGATTTACCGTGGTGGGCATAATAGTCGAATACCGGCGAAGTTTGCTCCTTGTAAACGTCGATGCGGTTTTGGATAATCTCCGTGTTGAGGTCGTCGGCGCGACCCGAAGTGGCGCCCCTGCCGAGGATGCGCTGGATGATCTCCTCATCGGGCACGTCGAGCATAATAAGCCGGGAAATAGCCTGACCGCGGCCGGCCAGAAAGGCGTCGAGCGCTTCGGCCTGGGGTATGGTGCGCGGAAACCCGTCAAAAATATAGCCCTGCGCTTCGGGATGCGCGTCTACCTTATTTTGCAACATGCCGATCGTAATCTCATCGGGTACGAGCTCGCCTTTTTCGATAAAACTTTTTGCTTTTTGCCCCAGCGGAGTATTGTTGCCCATCTCATAGCGAAACAGATCGCCGGTTGAAATATGCAAAACGCGATAGCGGTCTACCAGTTGAGCAGCCTGTGTACCTTTGCCCGAACCGGGAGGGCCGAATAGGATCAGATTAATCATTGTGTAAATACTTTTTTGCAATTATTCCTATATCTGTATCGAAAGGGCGTTCGAACAAGCGAGGCAAAAATACACAATTATTTGAGGAAAAAGACAAGGAGAGGAGTGAGAGAGTGAGAGAGTGAGAGAGGGAGGGATACTTTGTTTTCTCTCCCTCTCTCACTCATAAATAGGGCAAGTACCCTCTATCGGGCTGCGTAAAGCATATAAAACGCCTGAGGCGCCAGCTTTTTGAGTTTTTCTTCCTGTGCGGCTTTGATTTCTGCTGCCCGGCGGGCCAATAGATCAGCGACAGGCAGATCCCTGTTAGTAAGTACATCGCGGGCGCCGCATACTTTGGGGCGCCAGTACTTCGACTTAGTCAGGTTGTCGATGACCACTCCACGAGAAGTGCTGTGGATGATAAATACCCCTTCTTCATTTTTTTCAACCACCATGGCCACATGCGAAATGCGGTTGCGATAGCGCTTGAAGAAGATCAGGTCACCTTCTTTAACGTTGTTGAGATTTACCTTCACGCCATCGTTGATTTGCGCCCTTGAGCAGCTGGAAAGGCCGACTTCAAAGTGGCGCATGACATAGAGCGTGAGGCCTGAGCAGTCAAAACCCGCCGGCGTACGCCCGGCATAGCGATAACGCGTGCCGAGCAGTTCTTTGGCGTAGTTGACAATTTCAGCGCGAAGGAGCGCTTTGCTTGCGGTGTTTTCTACCGTGGTGCTATCACCCGCGCCGGCAACGACAGGGGTATTCGCATAAATTGAACTAGTGAGTGCAATACTTAATAGGAGTAACATGATACCCCTACAACTGTGTGATTCTGACATTTCCCATGAGTTTAATCCAACCATATAGCTTACTGCGTGCAATTGGAGATGACACAAATAAGCCTTTGGCGCCAAAGCTTTCGGATATGTTCAGGGTGGGATTAAGTTGAGTTTTTGCTTTGGCTCAAATGTTGTAACAGTGCGAAAGTATAGAATTAAATTTGTATTTTTCACAAAAAGCGCAACAAATCGTGGAAAAAGTTTTCCACATTTTGTTTTAACAAGCTGACAATCAAATGATTGAAAACCTATCCCGGTCTGCTAAAAAATTGAACTTTTCTCTGAAGTTTTGCTGCAAATCGCGTGCCAAAGTGGCGGTAAACAGACCTTCCTGGTGGGATAAAATATACTGAATTTGCCCCTGAAAATCGACCAGCATGGAATCGCCGGCGTGGTATATGCCGTTGCCGTCGGCGCCCACTCTGTTTACGCCGATCGTATAAACCTGGTTTTCAATAGCTCTGGCGATCAGCAGAGACTTCCAGGCATGGCTGCGGCGCTCGGGGAAATTGGCCACATATAGCAGCAAGTCGTATGCTTCTATATTTCTGCTCCACACCGGGAAACGCAGATCGTAGCATATGAGCGGCAAAATGTTCCAGCCTTTCCATTCCACTACAAGTCGGCTATTGCCAGGGGCATAGTGTTGGTGTTCGCCGGCCAGCGTAAACAAGTGGCGCTTATCGTAAGTAAAAAAAACGCCGTCGGGCTGCATCCACACCAGTCGGTTGTAGTAGCGGCCTTCAACCTGGGCAATAAAGCTTCCAGTGATTGCGGCGCCTGTATCGGCGGCTTGCCGGGCCAGCCACTCCAGCGTAGGGCCTTCGGTGGGTTCAGCCAGCCTGGAGGGGTTCATAGAAAACCCCGTGGTAAACATCTCGGGTAAGACAATGAGGTCGGTGAGGCCCGACAAAGGCGCCAGGCGCCGGGTAAAGGCAGCGAGGTTGGCAGTTTTGTCTTCCCAGTGAAGATCTGCCTGAACTAAGCTGACGCGTAGGTTTTGCACGGAATAAAATAGAAGGAAGAGGGAGGTGTCTTACAAACCGCTTGAAATCAGCTTGCAAGACACCCGTATGGATTATTTCTTCTTCTCGGCAGTCGTAGCCGCGCTGCGCAGTGCGCGCGGGATTTCGATAGTAGCGATAGGAATACCCGGAGAGTTGATGATTTCGATGCCGGTAGCCGGCTTGATATCGCGGATACGGATCGACTGGCCCATTTCGAGGTGGGTGATGTCTACACTTAGTTCATCAACAAGATGCTCAGGAGTCGTTTTGATTTTGACTTTGCGAACGGTCTGCAGCAGTTTACCGCCGGCTTTCACGCCTACAGATACGCCTTTGAAGCGCAGAGGCACTTCCACTTTAACGGGGTGGCCGTCAACGAGGCGCAGAAAATCGATGTGCAGGATCTTGTCATTAACCGGGTGAAACTGGATATCCTTCAAGATGCACTTGTACGGTTTACCATCCACGTCGATTTCAGCAAGTTGGAAATCGCCCGAATAAACCAGGTTTTTTACTTCACTACCCGTGGTGGTGAAATGAATCGCGTCTCCGCCTCCGTAAATTACGCAGGGGATACGGCCATCGTTGCGGACAGCCTTCGTGGCTTTTTTACCCAAGCCGCTGCGGACCTGTCCCTTAATTGCAACTACTTCCATGTTAGCGTGATTTTAATGTACTTTTTTAAAAAATGCCCGCAAAGATAGGATTATTTTTAATTATCCTTCTACAAATAAGGCAGAAATCGAGCGGTGTTCGTGCATATTTCTGATAGCGCGGGCAAAAAGCTTGGAAGTAGAGAGCACTCTGATTTTGGGCGAATGCTGGCGCATGGGTATAGTATCGCACACGATGAGTTCGTGAAGCATGGAGGAGTCGATGTTTTCGTATGCTTTGCCTGATAAAACAGGGTGCGTACAGAGGGCGCGTACGCTTTTGGCGCCTTTATCCATAATAATCTGTGCGGCGCGGCACAACGTACCGGCGGTATCTACCAGGTCGTCTACCAGTATCACATCACCGCCTTTTACGTCGCCTATCACGGTCATCGACGATACTTCATTGGCGCGTTTGCGGTATTTGTCGCAGATCACCAGGTCTTTGCCGAAGTATTTGGCATAAGTGCGCGCGCGTTTTACGCCGCCCACATCGGGTGAGGCGAAGATGACGTTTGACAGATCCTGGGTTTCCAGGTAAGGGATGTAAATGGCTTCGCTTTTGAGGTGGTCTACCGGGATGTCGAAAAATCCCTGTATCTGGTCGGCGTGCAGGTCCATGGTCATAATCCGGTTGGCGCCGGCGGCCTGTAGCAAGTTGGCGATGAGTTTGGCAGAAATGGGCACCCGGGGTTTGTCTTTGCGGTCTTGACGCGCATACCCGAAATACGGGATTACGGCCGTGATATACCCCGCCGAAGCGCGTTTGGCGGCATCCATCATCAGCAATAATTCCATCAGGTTGTCGGTGGGAGAGAAAGTAGATTGTATAAAAAAGATATACCCACCCCTCACCGATTCATTGATCACCGGCTGCATTTCGCCATCGCTAAAGCGGTTTACATCGATGTCGCCCAGATTTTGACCGTAATGGTCTGCAATTTTTTCAGCCAGATAACGCGATGCGATACCTGAAAAGAGTTTCACCTCTAACATTGGAGTAGCCATAATTGTGAATAAATGGTCGATAAGGCAGGAAAGCCGCTTCCCTCCTCAAAGGTAAGAATATTTTGAATTGATGTTGGATTTTTGGGTTCAGCAGTCAGCAGTCAGCAGTCAGCAGTCAGCACTCAGTCGCTAAGACCTGACTGCTAAGACCTGATAGCTGTTATTCTTTCGTTAATCTGCCGCCGTCCATAAATCAGTCTGCGGGGAAAATGTAGTTTTATAGTTCGTCAATGTGGAATAAACCGTAGAGACTACTCCTCGCATGCAGATAAATCGGAAAATAGGCTGGGTAAGTGCGGCTGCGATCGTGGTGGCCAACATGATCGGCGCGGGCGTGTTTACGGGCCTTGGCATGCAGTTGAAACACCTCGGAAATACCTGGACGATTCTGTCGCTGTGGGTAATAGGCGGCGTAATCTCTCTTTTTGGCGCTTTCTCCTATGCCGAATTGGGCGTACGCCTGCCCAAATCGGGGGGCGACTATCATTTTCTCTCCCGTATTTTTCACCCCATGTTGGGTTACCTGTCGGGTTGGGTATCGCTCACGGTGGGCTTTTCGGCTTCTGTAGCGCTGTCGGCCATGGCCATGGGCGCTTATTTGTCCGATATCTTTTCGTTGCACGGCGAACTCATTGCCTTGTTGGCTATCGCAGGTATTTCGGCGGTGCACTCGTTTAGTCTGCGCCATAGCAGCCTGTTCCAAAATGTCCTCACTTTTGTCAAGTTGCTGCTTATCATATTGCTCATTTTCGGCGGATTTTCGATCGCCCAGGAGACCAATGCCCTCGACTGGAGCTCGGGATGGCGGCACGAAGTGGGGCAACCTGCCTATGCCGTAGCGTTGATTTACGTCATGTATTCGTTTTCGGGTTGGAATGCCGCGGCCTATATAGTAGACGAAATCAGGCTTCCCGCCCGCAACCTGCCCCGCGCGCTGATAGGCGGCACCTTGCTGGTGGGCGTATTATACGTGTTGCTGCAACTTTCGTTTCTGCGGCAGGCGCCCCGCGAATCGCTGCTCGATAAGGTGGAAGTGGGACAGGTAGTGGCTTCCTTTATGCTAGGCCACGACGGCGCGCAGGTGGTGAGTATCCTCATTGCGGCATTGCTTCTTGCGGGTATCAGTGCGATGGTATGGGTTGGTCCGCGCGTAGTGCGCGCCATGGCCGACGACCATACCTTCTGGCGGTATTTTGCCCGCGACAACAGCTGGGGCGTGCCTGTGCGCGCCATCTGGCTGCAAACCGCTATCAGCGTATTTATGGTGGTTACCAGCTCCTTCGAACAGGTGTTGCTGTATAGCGGTTTTGTACTTCAATTATTTACTACGCTTACTGTAGCGGGGTTGTTAGTCCTAAGGCAGCGCAATACCCCGTACGAGGGTTATCGAAGTCCGGCCTATCCCTGGTTGCAATATATTTTTCTGATTTTCAGCATTTGGGTGCTGGGTTACCTGCTCTGGGACAAACCCCGCGAGAGCCTGCTGGGACTTGTCAATATTGCCGCCGGAGCGGCGTCGTTTTGGTGGAGCAGGAGGAGCGGTTAGCTCTTAGCAGCCAGCAGTTAGCAGTCAGCTCTTAGCAGTCAGTGCAACTAAGACCTGACTGCTAAGCCCTAAGAGCTGATTGCTGACTGCTATCTAATGCTGATGCCGGAACCCCTTCTTAATCATCACATAATTGACGGGGAAAGCGGCGATAAAGCCTGCGGCCAGCCCGGCGGACATGCCGAGCCAGAACAGGGAGTCTGTCAATCCGGCCTCCATGACGCCGGGAATATTCACCTGAGTATACACCTCAAAGGCTTCCATGACGGCAATACTCAGTCCTTCGCCGACTATAACGAGGCTTAGGGCCTTTTTGGGTGTAAATCCTTTTCTCACCAGGGGTAACATACCGAAAGCCAGGCCAAATACAAATCCCAAGGTAATAGCCAGCGCCATCGTCATAATCATCGACAAGCCCAGAAATGTGCCGATAACCATGCCAAGTACTTCGCCTAGTCCACAACCCAGCAAGCAGTGGAGGGTGGCGCTGAGTGCCAGTTTGAAGATATTTTCGGATTGTGGCTGCGCTATATGATCCGGCGCATGATGGTGATGTCCGTGATCGCTGGGATGAGAGGTTGGGTACATGGTCAGTTAGTTTTGGTTACTGACACAAAGTTGCGCGCATTTTTCCGGTATTGTTTTATAGGATTTTGGGGAGGATTTGTATAGTTTTTGAAATGAAAAGGGATGTTTCAAATTGAAGTGCACTTTGCTATTCTCCAGAATCATTTGTGGGGGCTATCGGGGTTTGGCTTCATGCAACTTGAAAATAGGCAGACCAAAAATCATGCACCAGCCAGTTGCGAAATTGGGGTAAAAACGACTTACTTTGCTGATGCGCCTGAGAACCACGGCGAGTATGTACAAATTGAAGTGTGAAGCGCCCATTGCGCCGAAGAGAGCTTAAGCGCCTTGCTACAATGCTCACAACGCTGCGGCAATAGCTCCTCCACCATGTCCGGCAAGACCAACTTCTTGAGCGTGTCGCCATCGTGGCCTTTTTTTTCGCCCGGCTTGTCTTGCCCCTTGGGCTTGGCTAATGCCGGCTTGCGATAACCATCTGACGAGGGAGGTCGATGGAAGTTGCGACTGTTTTGATACAACTGCTCCTCGAACGAGGTTATGCGCTGTTGTAATCCTGAGATCACTTCCAGCAACTGCCCTATCAATACATGGCATTCCTCTATGGTGTTTGGTAGCTTCAACTCCAGTCTTTTTTGTAAATATATATTTTATCCCCAATAATTCAATATTGACCTAAACAGTTTCCCAGGATTTTAGAAGGGTTTGGCCATTGTATTGCAAGAGTTGGCAGGCTTCTGTTGTGGTCAAATAAGGGGCATATTCGATCTTGTTTTCCTTTTTGATCTTTTCCACCAATGCTTCGAACAAGGCTTGGAACGCAGTGGCGTCCAAGCAGATTAGTTTTGTTTTTTGAATGTTGGGGGGAGGTTGAACATGCAAAAGAGAAGATTTTATATAGGGCGAAGTTAGATATTTTTGAGAGGTGGAGAAAGGAATGAAAGGGTAACACAGGTGCCATAAAAAAACAGAAGCCCGTGCAAAAGGCTTCTGCGTAAAAGTTAGTTGGATAAATGCATAATAACAAGGCCATTCAGGGTATTTCGTCTGAATGACCTTGTTTTAATACGCTATTCTCATCTATTCGACCTTGAACGATACCGCAGAGACGAGATTATCCATATCAAAATCAGCTAAATTAAGCGTACCTTTACCCTCTAGTTTTTTCTGCTTGCCAGTTCCTGATGTATTCTCGTAAAGATAAACAACAAGCCCTGGCGCCAGATCAAAATTAACGCTGGATGCTAGGTCGCCCATGCCTTTTGGATGGAGGTCAACGATTTGATTTTCAATCATATCAGCGGCAAGATTTAGGGTCAAAGCCGTCCCCTGGTTGTTAGGTTGCTCGGTAATGATAACCACATTCTCGTAGTCGAGGATTACCTCTTTTTTGCAGGATGTAGAAAACATCACTACCATCGGAATTAGCATTGGTAGCAAAAACGTCCAGTTGTTTTTCATGGCACAGCATTATTTAAGAACTTATCAGACACTTTTTCATTGGGTAGCCTGAATCACCCGCGGTCAAAATGAAGTGGCCGTGACCGCTTCGCACCAATCAAATTCAATTGAATTTTCGTTAGCAAATTGAAATCTTTTACAAAAGTATGTTCAAATATTTTCCTATAAATGAATGCCTAATATCAAAGACACTTGCATGTTTGATGCCGATTTTTGCCCGACGAAATGGGTAAGCATACCAGCATATGCCTACCCATTCCCCAATTTTTTCATTCTAATATCCTCTGAACTTCTTCTCGTACTTCCGGGTGATAGCATTTACCTGTTTGAGAAAAAACATTGCGTGCATATTCCAATCGCCCTTGCTCTTTAAGTGCTTTATAAAGCCCTATAATAGCACGCATTCTACCGTTTTTACGGAGGTAAGTCTCAACATCTCTATCTTTATTAGTAATGCCTGCTTTTATACAAGCGCGGAGAAAAACCGCTTGAGTTACTCCATTATATTCCGTGTGATCGAAATTTTTTGCTAGTTTATTAATCACTTTGGCATAACCATTTTGGTAGTTACCGCTTTCCTTTTTCATCAACATTTCAAAGCAGAATTCCCATTCGAGTGATGACCAATCCAAAGAATCGGCATAAGGGATTGATGAGCCATTAAGCCAGTCTATACAAGCAGAGCGTATAAACTCAAGCCGCTGTGATTTGATATCTGGTAAATCCACAGCTTTTAAGTTTCCAAAAGCCCAATCTGTTAACATGGCAGTCTTCAATTCATTCGGTTGCAATTCCTTCTTCAATAAGTTTAAAAATTCCTCGGTACTGAATGCTTGCGAATCGTGTTGAAAATACTTTTTAAGAAATTTATCCATGCGGTCTTTACCAATAAGTTGTTCGACATTATAAAAGAAGAGGGCTCCTTTGACATAACTTACAGAGCCAAAGGCTTCCAACGGGTGTGCCAAAGACTCATGGCGCAAAGGTTTTTCCATATTTTCCCCCAGGACATTGACGAGATAATTCTCCATCAACATTTCTACGAAACCTTTTCCATGCAGCTCGCCAGCAAGTCGCCACGCGATATACTCTGCCAATCCTTCGTTAATCCATAGGTCATGCCATTGTTCAAATCCTACTCGATTAGACCCGTATTCGTGGCCGAACTCATGCCCGTATACATAAAACATACTATTATCTGGCGATACCAAAAGGGTACTCGCGTGCATAATTCCAGGATTCTCCATCGCAGCGGCCATAAAAGAGCACGCGGGCAGAAAGACAATGCTGTAATCATCCCATGGGAATTTGCCCCAATTTTTTTCGCATTGATGTTTAAGTGCAGGAACCTCTGTCACTGAAATCTTTGCTTGTTGAGCAATCGTTGGTTCACAATATATTCCCAACCCTTTTCCAATCGAATAATAGGAAAAATGCCCTACTGCCAGGCTCAACAAATAGGCAGGAATCGCGCGTTTCCTCAATTGAAAATGATATGTTCCATTTCGAGATATTGCTTTTGGAAGGTCATCTCCGGACATAAGGGCGAGCATTCCACTTGGCACTTTGAGCGTTAAATTATATGTAAACCTTTGTTGCGGAGAATCTTGGATAGGAAGAAGTTCGCGTCCTCCGATTGGTTCCGGATCAGCGAACAACATTGGGTGCAGACCATCTTGTGTACAAGAGGAATCAACCCAGACTAATTGTTGATTGTCAGGAGTACTTTCGTAGGCAATTTCAATAGCCTTAATTTGGTCATTTATCTGTGGGATAATAAGGGGTATTCCACGAATTGAATCAGATTTTCCAAGATGATAAGTAGCAGACTTTCGATGACCTTTTTCGGAGATAAGGTGTACTGTTTCGATCCGAAGATGCTTTGTATCCAATATCAAACTGGTAGCAGTATCTGATTGAAATCGAACAAAAAGAAGTACCATCCCAACCAATTTCTTATTTGGGAAATCAACTGTGAGTTCGCCTTCTACATGATAAACTGAAACATCATGGTAGTTTGACTGAGTAAAAATGTCGTGTTCGTTAGAGACATTTTGAGATTGGCCAACGGATATTTCACCGTAGCAAGCCAGTAGAAGAAGCAGATAAAAACTTTTCATTTTTGGAATATTTTTAGTTAAAAACTTGGTTGAGTTTCAAAAATCCAATTAGTATGCTTCTCTTCTAATGATAGCCTGTCAAAAACAGCAAATACCTCAAATCCAGGCAGTTTAGCACTAAAAAAGGCTACCCATTTGGATAGCCCTTTAAGAAATAAAATCAACTTATTGGGAATTCAATGTGCACTAAGCATGAGATGTAATTGTTTCAATCGAGCACGAGCAGGTTCATTTAGTGGGATTGTTTCGCCATTAGTAAAATAAAGTGTATCCCCTTCGCGTGTAGCCATTTGTTCAAGGTTTATCCAGAAAATTTGATTAAGTCTAATAATATTGGGGAAATTTATTTGAAGTTGTTTCCCAATTTGCCCAACATTCGTTCCAAGATGAAGTACTGTATCGAATATATGTATACTTGTAAGAGCGCCTCCGCCACTTTGGATATACATTATTTCATCCTTACTAATGAATCGGTATTGACGTGGGGCACTGGCGTTTATACAGATACCAATTTTGCGAGCCCCATAAAATATTTGCTCATTGGGTATGGTTTGCTGTGGGCCATAGTATTCAGCAGCAGCTTCAATTATCCCTTGAAGTTGAATCTTATTTTCAGTGATGTTTCGATCAATAAAAAATTGAGGTGGCACTCCCGCATGTTGAGCACGTAAGGCTTTTTCCGAATCTTTGGAGTAAGAAGTATAGATAATCACCGGCAATGGTTTTGGTAGTTCATTAATTACTTTTCTTGCTACGTCAGTCCCTAGTATTTTTTCACCTTCCAGCTGAATGTCAAACAAGCATATATCCGGTGGTTCAGTACCACTGATTTCATCGAGTGCATCCTTTGAATTATCAGCCCAACTCACTTCATAACCCATTTCCTTGAGATTACCGACAATAGCTTCTCCATAAAGTGGAGTGTCTTCAAGCAGTAGGATTTTCATTTTTATTGAATTTTGTGAACGGAACAAAAAATGTTACTAACGTACCTTTTTCCAAGGTTGTTATTTTGCGACTACCTTTCAGGTCTTTAAGATACATTGCGATCACCTTTTCACCAAACCCTCTCGATTTGTCAGTTGGAGCATTATTCCCATATCCGACCCCTCTATCCTCTACTGATGCAATAATTCGCGTGCCATCAAAAATGACTCTGACCCATGCCTGCTTATCTTCTCCAGCATATTTGTAGGCATTGATACAAGCTTCGACAACAATACGAGCCAACTTTTGTGCGGAGGTTTCCCAAACTGTTAATTCAACAGGTACATATTCAATATCAGTATGCAACTCATGCCATCGGTAAGATTCTTTTAGAGATTCCAATACTGCGTTTAAATAATTCTTTAAAGAAGCTCCTTGTAAGAATTGAAAAATATTGCTTGGCTTGTCTAAATGGATAAGTTCAAAAAGTGTACGTACTGAACCGACGCGAATATGATCTTCATTCTCCATTATTTTCAAATCTGCTTGGAGGTGGCTAAGTGAATTGCGAATTATGTGGATCATATCGCTCTCTCTCTCTTTGCTATATTCTATAACTGATTTATGGTGTTCACTTTCTTTTTGAAGTGCTTCTACTAGGAGTGCAAAGGCCGAAGCAAAGGCTAAGGCACTGACAGTAAAAGTGATACCAACTTGATATGAAATTGAAAAAATTGGCGTTAAAGGATCATTTTTAAAAAAAGCAATAAATACTTGGGTTAAAATTGCAGTCAAGATGCTACACCACGTTATTATGCAAAATAAAATTGCTATTTCTTTGTCGAATCTTTTTAAAAACCCCTTAGATATAGCCGTTCCCAATAATATTAGTACACTACTTGAAACAAATACATCTATCAACTTTCCAATAAATTCTTGGCTATATTCAATCAACAACGATTCAAACACAGTGATGAATACAGTGACTACAAATAACACTTCTAAATAATTATTCCTTGTCAGTTTTATCTTTTTAAAAAACGCTTCATGACTATCAAATCCACCATATTTAAAATCTCGAAGTACCCAAAATAGGAATAAATTATTTAATCCAGATTTAAAGTAGGTGGCAGTGACAGTATCATTATCGGATGGAAATGACCATACTAGCCATGCTAGGGCAAAGAATAGTTGGCCATGATAGCCATCCGGGTATTTTCTAATCCCACTCCACCATAACAGTACAAAAAGTGACGCGGCGAATCCAACAACAAACCGTTGTGTACTCTTGATGACATCCAATTTTTCAATCGCTTGATAAAGATCACAGAGTGTCCATAAAATTGAAAAAACTGCTATGCCGAACACCACTAACGTAATCCATCGAGCGTTTTTGGGATTTGAGATAAACTGTTGAATCATTGTTGGTAATTTTAAGTCTGAAATAAGCGTCCATGTCAGACTCCATCAAACGAAGCCTTTGGATTGGGGAAAATCGCCCAATATTTACTGACCAGTCTAGCCTTGGAAAAATACGATTTAATGTTTTACTGTACCTGTTTAGATACACAATTCTCGATAAGTAGGTAATTGCCCCTGAAAACGTGAACAATTTCATTGAAATAATTGGACTGATGCTTACGTACCGTAGAGATAAAAGAATGAATACGGGCAAAGCTGGGGTACCGTCATTGGTGCGAAAGCAGCCAGCGACTTTGAGTTTAGATTTTATGGGCCAGATATCTCGTTCGACCAAATTATTAGTCAATAGCACGATATTAAGCAAGGCAAAGGCTAAAACCTGGTCGCTGTATTTTTCAAGTCGCTCCAGCAAATTTCGGCCTTTTGATTTTTTTGCCCGCCCTTTTGCATATTGATAAACGGCAGGCGGTTCTTCTTTGTGGGCAGCCCAATAATTCAATATTGACTTAAACAGTTACATTTTTTTGAAAAAAGACAGTCTATTCCATTCAACTTTTTACGGTTTATCCCGTATAAATAGCTATAAGGTATTATTTTTACATGCTACGCAGCAAATTCAGCGCAATAGTATAAAGGATAGTAGACAATATGGCCAACGCAAAACAGGAAGAACCGCTCGAAAAACAACTCTGGAAAACAGCCGATAAGCTCCGCAAAAACATTGACGCCGCAGAGTATAAGCACATCGTATTGGGCCTGATCTTCCTGAAGTATATCTCCGACGCTTTTGAAGAACTCTACGCATTGCTCAAAGCCGACGAAGTAAACGGCGCCGATCCCGAAGACGATGAAGAATACAAAGCCGAAAACGTGTTTTTCGTGCCGCAGGAAGCCCGCTGGTCGTTCCTGCGCGCCAAGGCAAAACTGCCGGAGGTCGGCAAGTTTGTCGACGAGGCCATGGACGCTATCGAAAAAGAGAACCCTTCTTTAAAAGGCGTTTTGCCGAAAGTGTACGCCCGACAAAATCTCGACCCGACCAGCCTGGGCGAACTGATTGACCTGGTAGGCAACATCGCGCTCGGCGACGCCAAAGCCAGGAGCGCCGACGTTCTGGGACACGTCTTTGAGTATTTCCTCGGCGAATTTGCCCTGGCAGAAGGCAAGAAGGGCGGACAATTCTATACGCCGCGAAGCGTGGTAGAACTATTGGTCGAAATGCTGGAACCCTACAACGGCAGGGTTTTCGACCCCTGTTGCGGTAGCGGGGGCATGTTTGTCCACTCCGAGAAGTTTGTTACCGAACACCAGGGAAAAATCAACGACATCTCCATTTACGGGCAGGAAAGCAACCAGACTACCTGGCGTTTGTGTAAGATGAACCTCGCCATCCGCGGCATCGACAGCAGTCAGGTGAAGTGGAACAACGAAGGTTCTTTTCTGAACGACGCCCATAAAGACCTCAAAGCGGATTATATCATTGCCAATCCGCCCTTTAATGTCAGCGACTGGGGCGGCGACCTCCTGCGCAAAGACGGGCGTTGGTTATACGGCGTGCCGCCCACCGGCAATGCCAATTTTGCCTGGATGCAGCATTTTATATACCACCTGGCCCCCACAGGGCAGGCAGGCGTAGTGCTGGCCAAAGGCGCCTTGACCTCCAAAACCAGCGGTGAAGGCGACATCCGCAAGGCGCTGATAGAAGCCGGCTTGATTGACTGCATTGTAAATCTGCCCGCCAAGTTGTTTTTAAATACCCAAATACCCGCCGCCCTTTGGTTTATGAGCCGCAACCGCAAAAACGGCAAATTCCGAGACCGCAGCAACGAGATATTATTCATCGACGCCCGCAACCTCGGCCACCTGATCAACCGCCGCACCCGCGAGCTCTCCGCCGAGGATGTTCAACAGATAACTGGCACTTATCACCATTGGCGCAACCCCGCCGGCGATTACCAGGATATTCCGGGTTTTTGCGCCTCCGCTTCAATTGATCGGGTAAGAGAACTGGATTATGTGCTGACGCCGGGAAGGTATGTGGGCTTGCCGGATGATGAAGACAATTTTGATTTTGCGGAGCGGTTTGCGGCGTTGAAAGGGGAGTTGGAGGAACAAATTAAGGAAGAGGCGCGATTGAATGAGATTATTTTTGAAAACCTCCAAAAGATTAAAATCAATGGGTGAGTGGAAGGAATATAAATTGGGAGAGGTGGTTGAAATAATTTCAGAAAGAGTGAGCATTTCCAACGCAACATTAGAAAATTATATTTCAACAGAGAATATGCTTAATGATTTTGGTGGAGTTGCAAAGGCAGAAAAGCTTCCAGTTGCTACTTCAGTAAATCGTTTTTCTACTGGCGATATTTTATTTTCAAATATTCGAACATATTTTAAAAAGGTTTGGTTGAGCAAATTCGATGGTACGGTATCACCTGATGTACTTGTGTTTAGAGCAAATAAAAGTAAGTGCTTTAAGGATTTTATGTACTATTTACTTTGTAATCCTGACTTTACAGAATTTTCAGTGTTGACTTCTAAAGGTGCGAAAATGCCAAGAGGTGATAAAGACGCACTATTGAATTATACTCTATCTCTCCCTCCCCTCCCCGAGCAACGCGCCATCGCCTCCATCCTCAGCAGTTTAGACGACAAAATAGACCTGCTACACCGCCAAAATGCCACGCTGGAAAAAATAGCGGAGACGCTGTTTCGGCAGTGGTTTGTGGAGGAGGCGGGGGAGGAGTGGGAGGTGGGGGTGGTCAAAGATTTATTTATTTTGCAAAGAGGATATGATTTGCCGATACAAGATAGGAGAGAAGGGGGGTATTCGATATTTGCCTCAAGCGGGTTTAGCGGGAAACATGATGAATACAAAGTTGAAGGTCCAGGAGTAGTAACAGGTCGAAGTGGAGTATTAGGGAATGTTTTTCTCATTAACGAGAATTTTTGGCCACTGAATACAACTTTATTCATAAAAGAATTTAGAAGAGGAACCCTTGTTTTTTCTTATTTTTTATTAAAAACAATTGACCTTGAGTCCTTTAATGCAGGTTCTGCTGTGCCTACATTGAATAGGAATCATGTACATGAATATCAGATTATTTTACCACCAAATAGTATAATAAAAAGGTTTGAGCTCGAAGTAACAAATTATTTTCGAAAAATTGAGATAAACCAATCCCAAATCCGCACCCTCACTGCCATGCGGGACAGCTTGCTGCCCAAGTTGATGAGCGGGGAAGTGCGGGTAGCCCTATAAAAAACCATATATTTGTAACAAACACAAGGCGTCATGTACCTGCAAAAAGTAGCCATCAGAAACATCCGATCCATCCGCGAGTTCGAAATGACATTTCAGAACCCCGCGGGCTGGCACGTACTCATTGGCGACAACGGCGCCGGCAAATCGAGCATCATACGAGCCATTGCCGCCGCTCTGATCGGCCCCGAGCAAATAGCGGCGGTGTTGCCCAATTGGCAGGAATGGCTGACCAAAGGGGAAGAAGAAGCCAAAATAAACCTGGAGTTGCTTCCCGACCGGAATGTGGACAAAATAGGGAGAGGGCAACCTACTGACAATCCCATTACCAACGAACTGTCGCTAACCCGCGAGGAACGGGGCGTAAGAATGCAGTCCAATGCGAATGTCTCCCGAAAGCCGCCCACCAATTACAACTGGAGCAACAACGAAGGCTGGTTTTCGGTGGCTTATGGGCCTTTTCGCCGTTTCACCGGCGGCGACAATCGCTGGAACAAAGTGTACTACTCCGCGCCAAAAGCGGGCGCGCACCTGAGCGTTTTTGGAGAAGACGTCGCCTTGACGGAAGCCTTGGACTGGCTCAAAGAACTGGACCGCATGCGCCTGAAAGAAAGAGAAAGCCGCCAGGCGAGCAGTTCGACGGTAGAAGAAACCGGGCCGGGATATGAAAGCGGCGCCGGGTTGTTGTTTGAAAACCTCAAAACATTCATCAATATAAGCCAACTACTGCCCCACGAAGCGCATTTTGACAAAGTAGATATCGATGGTAATATCCTCTTTGCGGATGGGGCCGGCGCCGAAGTCAAAATCACCGAAATGAGCGACGGCTACCGCTCCATTCTCAGCCTCACTTTTGAATTGATCCGGCAATTGGTCACTACTTACGGGGCTGAAAAAGTATTTCCCCGGGGTGAAACTACATCGTCCATCGGTCTGCCCGGCGTCGTCCTGATAGACGAAATAGACGCCCACCTGCACCCCACCTGGCAGACCCGCATTGGGGCTTGGTTTACCCGGTATTTCCCCAACATACAGTTTATCGTCACTACTCACAGTCCGCTGGTATGTCGGGCCGCCGAAAAAGGCAGCATCTGGCGACTGGCCACCCCGAGCAGTGGGGAAGTGTCGGGTGAAATTACCGGCAACGACCGCAAAAAGTTGCTTTTCGGCAATATTCTGGATGCTTATGGCACGGAAGTATTTGGGGAAAGCCCGGTGCGGGGTTCGAAAGGCGACGAGCAACTCGAAAGATTGGGAAAATTGAACATGCTTTTTGCATTGGGCACAATATCGGACGAAGAAAACTCAGAAAGACTGGCACTTCAACAAATACATTCCACCGATGCTCCAACTGGCTTCTAAAAACCTTGAAAACAGCGCGCAAGCAAGACTTACTGATTTGCAAAGCACGGTGAATGCTTTGTCGGATTTTACGGCTAAAGCAAATAAAGCAAAGGCTTTGTGGGAAGATAAGACTAATTCCAATATTGGGAAAAGCGCATTTGAAACCATCAAAAATACCCTTGCCGAAATGTGTGTGTCTGTCAAGATTTGCAATTACTGTGAGCAAAACGAGGCCAACGATATTGAGCACATTTACCCCAAATCGCTATTTCCTGAAAAAGCTTTTGTCTGGGATAATTATCTGTTGGCCTGCAAGCAGTGCAATACGGCCTATAAGAGCGACAAATTTGCCGTATTGGACAACAACGATGATATTATTGACTTGCCCAGAAACACACAGCCTCCTCATGACAGGGGAGCATTTATCAACCCTCGCGTAGAGGATCCATCGGCATTTATGCTATTAAATATCGGGTCGTATAAATTTGAAATTCTGCCCAATCTCTTGAAACCTGATAATAACAAAGCCGTTAAAACTATTGAAATCCTTCAACTAAACAACCGTGATCAATTGGTGGAATCGCGCAGGGCTGCGGCAGTCTATTTTTTCCAGCGCATGGATTTATTAACGAAAATCTTAACCGCCACAACTATTGCTGAAATTAAATCGCTTTTAACGCCCTATGATGCAGAAATTGATGATCAAATGATATTGTACGATATTAAAGTGCAAATAACAGCTGGTTTCAAGCGCGACATCCAAACGCATGCCAATCCCTCGGTATGGAATGCGATAAAAACAATAGAAAGCAAAACAAACGAAAAGTGGAGAGCGATTTTTGATGCTATTCCGGATGCGCTTAACTGGTGAATTGTTATAAAAAACAACAGGATAACATGTCCCGAATCACCGAAAACGCCATAGAACAACTCGCCATAAAATGCCTCGAACAACTGGGCTACCACTACGTCTATGCCCCCAACATAGCCCCCGATGCCGACACCCCCGAAAGAGAATCCTTCGAGCAAGTACTGCTGCTTACAAGACTTCAAACCGCTATCCATAGAATCAACCCGGCCATTCCCCCCGACGCGCGGGCCGAAGCCGTCAAAGAAATTCAGCGCATAAGCTCGCAAGACCTGACAGCCAACAACGAGACCTTTCACCGCTACCTGACGGAAGGCGTGCCCGTGTCCAAACGCGTAGCCGGCGGCGACGAGCGGGGCGACCGCCTTTGGCTGGTCGATTTTAACGACCCCGACAACAACGAATTTCTGGTAGCCAACCAATTCACCGTTATTGAAAAGGGGAACAACAAACGCCCAGATATCGTACTTTTTGTAAACGGCATTCCGCTGGTCGTCATAGAACTCAAAAACCCGACTGATGAAAACGCTACCATTCGCTCGGCTTTCCGGCAAATCGGTACCTACAAAGAAATCACCCCCTCGCTATTTACCTACAACGGCTTTGTCGTCATTTCCGACGGATTAGAGGCAAAGGCGGGGTCAATTTCGGCGGGTTTCAGCCGCTATATGACCTGGAAATCAGCCGACGGGAAAGCGGAAGCCTCTCACCTCGTCAGCCAGTTGGAGACTTTGATTGTGGGCATGCTAAATAAAGCAACGCTTCTCGATTTAGTGCGCCACTTCATCGTTTTTGAAAAATCCAAAAGAGAAGACGCCGAAACGGGCATCACCACCATCAGCACCGTAAAAAAACTGGCGGCTTATCACCAGTACTACGCCGTCAACAGGGCCGTAGAATCCACCCTGCGGGCTGCCGGGTTCAGCGGCCCAAAAGAAGGGAAATACAGCGTTTCGGAAGAATCTCCGGAAAGCTATGGGCTTCGGGGCGTAAAACAACAACCGCCGGGCGACCGCAAGGGCGGCGTGGTATGGCACACCCAGGGCAGCGGCAAATCGCTGTCGATGGTGTTCTACACCGGCAAAATCGTACTGGCGATGGACAACCCCACCATCGTGGTCATCACCGACCGAAACGACCTCGACGACCAGTTATTCGACACCTTCGCCGCCTCCAAGCAGCTGCTCCGCCAAGAGCCGGTACAGGCGGAAAACCGCGAAGAGCTCAAGCGATTGCTGAAAGTCGCCTCCGGGGGGATCGTTTTCACCACCATTCAAAAATTCCAGCCGGAGGAAGGCAACGTATACGAAGAACTTTCGGGGAGGGAAAACATCGTCGTCATAGCCGACGAGGCCCACCGCACCCAATACGGTTTTAGGGCAAAAACCATAGACGACAAAGACGAGCGGGGCAACGTCATCGGCAAAAAAACCGTTTACGGCTTTGCCAAATACATGCGCGATGCCCTGCCCAAGGCCACCTATCTGGGCTTTACCGGCACGCCCATCGAAAACACCGACGTCAATACGCCCGCCGTCTTCGGCAACTACGTAGATATATACGATATAGCGCAAGCTGTGGAGGATGGGGCAACCGTGCGCATCTACTACGAAAGTCGCCTGGCCAAAGTGAATCTGAGCGAAGAGGGCAAAAAACTGGTAGAAGAACTGGATGACGAACTCGACCAGGACGAATTGACCAACACCCAAAAAGCAAAGGCAAAATGGACGCAGCTGGAGGCATTGGTAGGCAGTCCCAACCGCCTGAAAATCGTAGCGCAGGACATCATCAGCCATTTTGAACAAAGGCAGGAAGTATTTGAGGGTAAAGCGATGATTGTAACGATGAGTCGGCGCATAGCCGCCGAGCTTTATAAAGCCATCATACAACTCAAACCGGAATGGCATGCCGATGAATTATCGAAAGGCGCTATAAAAGTAGTGATGACCTCCGCCTCCTCCGACGGCCCGGAAATTGCCAAACACCATACCACGAAAGATCAGCGCAGGCTTTTGGCAGAGCGCATGAAAGACCCTGAAAACGAGTTGAAAATAGTCATCGTGCGGGATATGTGGCTCACCGGATTTGACGCGCCGTGTATGCACACCCTATACATTGACAAACCGATGAAAGGGCACAACCTGATGCAGGCCATTGCCAGGGTAAACAGGGTGTACAAAGACAAACCCGGCGGCTTGATCGTCGACTACCTGGGCATCGCCGCCGATCTCAAAAATGCGTTGTCGTTTTATTCCGATGCGGGCGGCAAGGGAGATCCCACAGAGGCCCAGGAGCAGGCCGTTCAATTGATGCTGGAAAAACTGGAAGTCGTATCCCAGATGTACCACGGTTTTGCCTACGAAGATTATTTCGAAGCGGGCACCGCTCAAAAATTGTCGCTCATCCTGGCTGCAGAAGAGCATATCCTTGGTCTGGAAGACGGCAAAAAACGTTACATCAACGAAGTAACGGCGTTATCGAGGGCTTTTGCCATTGCGACGCCCCACGACCAGGCCATGGATGCCAAAGAAGAAGTTGCCTTCTTTCAGGCGGTAAAGGCACGGCTGGCCAAATTTGACGCTACCGGCTTGGGGAAAACCGACGAAGAAATAGAAACAACCATCAGGCAGGTGATAGACCAGGCTTTGGTATCGGAACAAGTGATAGATGTATTTGACGCCGCCGGCATAAAAAAGCCCGATATATCCATACTTTCGGAAGAGTTTTTGCTTGAGCTAAAGGGAAAAGAGCATAAAAATGTGGCACTGGAAGTGCTCAAAAAACTGCTCAACGACGAAATTCGGGCATTAGCGAAAAAGAACCTGGTAAAGAGCAAATCCCTGTTGGAGATGTTAGAGCAATCCATCAAAAGATACCACAATAAAATTCTCACCGCCGCTGAAGTAATGGACGAGCTGATCAAGTTGAGCAAAGAGATTGTTCAAATGGACAACGAGGCGAAACACCTGGGTTTATCCGATTTCGAGTACGCTTTTTATTCTGCCGTAGCCGACAACGACAGCGCCAGAGAACTCATGCAACAGGATGAGCTAAGAGAATTAGCGGTGGTGCTCACCGAACGCGTGCGGCAAAATGCCTCTATAGACTGGACGATCAAAGAAAGCGTCAAAGCCAAACTTCGGGTGATTGTCAAAAGAACCCTGCGGCAGTATGGCTACCCGCCGGATATGCAGAAACTGGCTACAGATACGGTATTGAAGCAGGCGGAGATGTTGGCGGAGTTGTGGAATAATGAGTAGTGAGCAAATCGATAGATTCAATAATTGGCATCATTCACGGATATATACCCCAAGATACTCACTCATTAAAAAGTTCCGCAAAAAACTCATTTGGAGGGGTTTTGAGGTCGAGATAATTGAAACTTACCAACCCATTATCTTTCATCAAACGGTATACTTTTTCACAATTGTCATCCCTTGCTATGAAAATATCAGCACTTACCTCTTCAGCTTGGGCTAAAAGCTTAGTATCATTCGGAATAACCACCCGGTTCTCCAGAACAATTACTCCTTTCTTCTTATTTTCAAAAGCAAGTTTTGCTAAAGCAGAGGATCTTTCAGCGTGATTTAAATTAAAGGGCAATACCGTTAAATCTCTGTAGGGAAGAAGCTTGATATCTGCACCCGCCCCGTATTCGGCAGCGACAATGGTTGACAAAAACATCTCGCATTTTTCACTTCGAAAGCGACGAAAATAGGACTTTGCGTTTTCATGCTCCGGGGTATCTTTTTTGAAAAGACGAATCAGAAAACTGGTGTCTAAAAATATCTTCTGAATGTTGCTAGCCATAGCCCCTTACATTATTGAGCCATTTTTCAGGATCACTTACTTTCTCCCAATAAGGCGTCGATTCTGCAATAAGGCGGTCCAAATATTCATCAGGAGATTCGCCTTCATCAAAGTCAATAAACGCTAATAAAACAGCTGACTTCTTATCATATTCGCCCGTCTTAAGGCTTCTTTTTATCCTTATTCTGACCTGTTGCTTTTTGTATAACCTGTTCTTGCTATCCTCGCCCAACATCTCTCGAGTAGAAGAAATGGTAATTGTATTAAACTCTTTTGTATCTAGATGAACATTAGGATTTGCTTTGCCTCCGATGTCAATAATTTCTCCTACAACGTATAGCTCTTCATTAACCCAGACCTCTTCGGGAGATGTCCATTCCGTTTGCCGGTTAATGGAAAGCCCTTCATCAAGTTTTCCCGATAGCCCGAACTTGAGTGCAAAGTTCTCTCTGGATATAAACTGTTGGATATACTGGATTGCCTCGACTTGTTTAGGCTTTAATAACCCTAAATCGTGGGCAGTGTTTAAAGCGCCCAAGAGGGCTTGTGACTGGATGGCAACCGCATTTGGTACAAAAAACTTAATGATAGCGCTTCCCTCCTCAATTTTGATATTTACGCGGGATCGATCTTGACTTTTTTCAGGAAACAAAAAATCACGGGCATAGGAAAGCAGGTTGACAAGCTCGTCAACATCCAAGAGGTCAGGAGAAAGCGGTTTACCCTCCCTCATGCCTTCAATTTTTAAGTCAATACTTTTACTTTCCATAAATTTTGCCTTACGGCGTTCAAAATAATAAAATTAGTTGAAAATTTCAAGTTTTTAACATTTTGTTTGTTTGGTTTGCGTCATTTTGTCCTAGCTTGACTATATAGCGATATAAAACACACTATCTATTTCTTATCATTTGCGTCCCCACTTCTTCGCCACCATTGGACAGAATAGCCTTGATTCCGGGGTTTACACCGGCAAATTGAATCGTGAATGGGATAAAAGAAAAAGGGCATCTCAATTGAGACGCCCTTCGCTGTAGACCCACAAGGAAACGCTTCGACTTCTCATTATCAGCATTTTATAAAGTTCAGTTCACTTTAGTACTGAACCGGGTACAAAATTAGAAGTTTTCCCAAAACAGATCTTGCTGTGCGAAGCTAAATGCTTTTGTCTTGGTCAAAATGATATCGTCAACATATTCAAAGTCGAAATACCTGGCTTTGTGCTGAAGCGTCATAGCGGAGCGAAGATCAGCTTCTGACGGTTTGTACGACCCGTCCGGGTGATTGTGGCAAATGATAAACTTACGGGCGCGGGCAAGGATAAGATGCAATAACACATCATTGTCATTTGTGAATGTCATATCCGGAGTGCCTTCACTTATCACACACCACCAAAGCGGCTGATAATAGTCATTCAGGATCAGCAAAACCAATCTTTCCCGGGCCTCAATAGTTCCATCTTTAAAAAGCCTTCTCATGAACCTTATCCGACTTTGATAATCGATCAAGGGGTCTTTACGCATTATCGGCGCGTTCTTGAATCTTAGTTCTAGTTCCGGAACGCGCTTGCTGTGAAATTCAGGAATGGTAATTTTCATGTCTTTGTAGTGTTTCGTGAAAAATAAGTTAAAAAGTTAAGTTACTGATTGTTAATATATTAAGTGTGTCGTAAGTGTGTGGCGAGTGTGCAATAAATGCGTTGTAAGTGACGTACTTCATAGCGTAGTTTTTAGAATCGTTTACCAGGTACAAACCGTTGCCCGGTTCGTTGTTCGTGCCAATCCAGCTTGCAATTTTCAGAGCAGAAGCGTTGCCAGCCTACCTTTGCCGTGTAGCTTTGGCCGCAATGCTCGCACTCCTTTTGCAGGCCGCTATGTGATCCGTTAACGGTTGCGTTAATAGAACTTGCATTAGCTGATCTGTTTTGCGATTTCGGCGCCGGTCGCCGGTGTAAGCTCGACTTAAACCCGATCTGCCGGCGTGGCTGTTGCGCCGGCTTTCCGCTGACTGATTCGGGTTGTTCTTCGTCCTGGTATTCGATAACCCGGCGCGGCAATCCGTTGTCTTTCATCTCCCAAAGCGTCGATGGGGCCCCGGGCGGCGGCGGCGGCGGCGTCTTTGCGGCTTGTGCGGCTATCCAGGTCCGGACCTGGTAATTAAACCGGTCGCTGATCATGTGCGTGAAGTCATCAATCCAGGATTGTGAGAAATGCCATTGGTTAGGCTGTGGCTGTTGCTCGATGCCGCTGCCTTTGCGATGTATTTCGTTCAGTCCGATAGATAAGGCAAAAACCAGGTGGCACACAATTGTAAACCAGGCGAGTGAACCCCCTGTATTGGCCACGGTGGTTTCGTGGCGCTGTTGCGCCGTGTCGTTGGCCTGTTCTATTTTGCCGGTCGCTTTTTGGTGCGCTTTTGCGGCGCTCTCCAGGTCGCGTTTGTAAGCGGCCATTGTGGCGGCCTGGTCAGCGGCTTTGTCGGCTTCCATTGCGGACAATTGGCCGTCGCGGTCAGCCTCGATCTTTCTTATAGCGGCGCGGATCTCCTTTTTGCGTGTCGTCATCAGTGTATTGGTGGCGCGCTCCCGGCTCTCAATGGTTGATAATTCTGCTTTTTGCGCCTCTATTTGACTGCTCGCTGCCTGCCTGACTGCTTCGACCTGGTCAGCGTACCGCATGGCGACCTGGGCGCTATCATGGCGGTATACGGCCAATGCATGAGCCTGGGCGGTGTGGTGAACACTGTCGGCGTGGTGTGTGCTTTGGGCCTTTGGTGCGCTTGCCAGCGATTTAACCAGGGTTTTGGATCCCTGGAATGATAAAGCCCCACTGGTCAAATATAATCCCACAACAGCGGCGAAAATAAAACCGGTCATCCAGCCGTCGAGGCCCTTGTATCGTTTGTAAAGAATAGCCCTGGCGCTATACGGCGCAAGCTTGCGAAGCCCCCCTTCGAGCAACAGCGTTCCCAAGATACAACCGACCACGGCGGCAGCCGGGGCGAGCGATGGGAAGAAGTCAGCAACAGCGGCATAGATAATGGCGTAAATGATGCCGATTTCGGTTAATGCATTGACAACCTGCGATATGATGCCCAATTTGTTGAATGTGGGCGTCAAAGTAGCGTAGCGGCTGAAAAATGGCTCATCCTTTGGAAGTGTGAAATGACTTTTCATAACTTTGGAAAAATTTGTGTTAACGAATTCCCTGCTTTTATTGCTCTCTAGGCGTAGTGGCAGGGTTTTTTATGCGTATTAAAGACCACCCTCCCCCTATGAACCCTCTTTTTTCTGTGGGGAAAAGCATAAAAAGTGGTGGAATAGGTGGAAAGGTGGAATTTTTTGACATAAAACATTGATTATCAATTGTATTCAAATTCCACCTTATTCCACCTGTATTTTTTAAAATACTGATAATCAAAGCTTTAACACTTCCACCATAGGTGGAATAAATAAATTTCACGGTTAAAATTGCCGTGGTGGAATAAGGTGGAATTTTGATGTTTTGCAAAAGTTTCATAATCAATGTTTTGTAAAACCGTTTTTTTGGCAGGTGGAATAAGGTGGAATAACTTAAATATTTAATAATCAATGTGTTGTTTTGTTTTATTCCACCTATTCCACCTCATTTTCAATTATTGGTTCGTCGTCTGCTTTGAATAAGTATGCCCTTCGAGTACTCCAACCCACTTTTTTGCAATCCTTCGTCTCCTTGCCTTGAGGTTTGATAAAATATGCCTGTTGCTTGAGGTAGCGCAACAGCGTTTCTTGATCTACTGCATTCATACCTTGCCGGGTCATATACTCATTGTAAATAGGGTATACCTGATTGAATATCAGATAAAGAAGTTTGATTCCGTTTTCCTCGCCGTATTTGTAATGTATTTCAGCGGTCAATCGGTGTTCTTGCTTCAGGTAGTGGAAGGCTTCCCAAAATTGGTTTACCTCATTCGTTCGGCTCATCATTTCGGCTTGCTCTTTGAGCCGGTGGGCTATTATTTTAAGGGCGTCCTGATAGGTGAACGGAAAGGATTCTTTTTCGACAATGAGTTTAAAGGGAGCCAGAAAAATAGCAGCATTAATAATATGCCGGTCGGTAATAGTAGGGGGGAGGTGGTCTTTACTTAAATCTTCCTTTGCCGATTTAAAAGCTGCATCAAACTCTGATTCAATCAATGATCGATACTGAAGCAACTGAAGAAGGACATTACCTAAACCTTCATTTTCTGCCTTTCGCAATTTATCCAGCTGGGTTCTTTCCTCAGCGGCCCAGGTCTGACGACTAAATTCGAGCATCAAAACTCGGGTAAAAAGAGCATTTTCTTTTGTGGGGACTTCTTGCCCGACAATCATAAGTCCAGACAAAACCGGCATCATGTGCGTTTTGTTATCGTTTGTCATTTTGGCTATTTCATAGCCGATGCTGTCATATGCATTTTTGAGCATGCCAAACAATGACTGATTGATCCGGTTTTTGTATTCCTCAAATACGATCAGGGCATTAGTAAATTGGGCTAACTTTCTTGAGAACCCTTTCGGACTGCTAGCACTCTCCAGTGAGATGGGGTTTTGGGGGGCTCCAAACAAGGCTAAAAAGCTGTCTCTAAACGTACTTTTTCCGCTTTGTGGCGGCGCAAAGAGGAAGAGGTGGGTGAAAAAATGTGTCTTACTAAGAATGTAGTCCCTGAACAGGCAGGCAATAATAAAGCAGATCCCAATTTTGCCGTTTTCACCATATACAGCAACAATCATTTTTGCCCAATCTGACAGACTTGTGGTTCCCGGTTTAAATTGGAATTTACGTTCGTTAGCATAATCATCGGCGCCGTTCTCATTTACGCTCGATAGGGCGGGTATATAGAATTTACCTTTTGGGGTATGGGCAATTCCAAAACTATCAACCTGGTAGAAATTACCCCCCAAAAATACCCCATTAGAAAAGGTGTAAAATTGATGATCCTTATTCCATCCCAATATTTCTATTTCTTCTGCCTGGGATTCCTGGAAGAAAACGACCTCTTTTATTGAATCAAATTGAGGCCTGTTAGCCTTCAATACATAATTCCCTTTTCCCTCGATCTCAGATTTAAACGTATCCACTGTTGCCATTTTCCTAACTTCAATGCAAACTGTTGCCTTTTCCAGGAATACGTTATTCACTTCAATAATCCGCTTTGGGTTCCGGTTGTGCTTCAAAAGGTACATTGGGTTAATGATAAAATTGCTGATCGCTGATTCTACCAAATACCCTTTTTTATCTCTCTCTGTCCATTGATAATAATAGCCTTCTTCGCCTTCTTTCTTGGCCAAAGTCAAAGCCAACGTTCGGCATCCATCAACAGATATTTCACGTTCGTCAAGTGATGGGGGCGCAACGATGGGAAAATTTACCCCCCTCTGATCATTGTTGGAACCTGTATCGGTTGCAACTTTTTCAACCGGTTGCAACCCATTTTTGAGCATCCTTTTGTACTTGACTATTTGATGATCCTGGAACTCGCCAAAGGAGGTATTATCATAGGCTGACTTAATCGTTTTTTCAATTTCCTTTTGATCAAAATCAACTTCAGCATAGTCAAGACATTCCGCGTGGGCCCTTTCGGCGGGTACGCCGTGGCGGCATAGCTCCGAGGCAAAAGCATATACAAAATTGTTCCTGCCGGCGGGTAAATTTTGCCGTTGTACTTTGTGCTGACAGATAGTAACTTTTTCATCTTCAGTAATGCGATGCCCGGCGCCGGCCGATTGATGCCGGCCGGGTTTAGCCGGTTTTGCTGGTTCATCTATGGTAGTGGAATAGAAAACCTGGCTATTTTCATTAAGGTAAAACAGGTCTTCGGGCACATGGGAATAAAACCAGATTCTAGCCGGATTGCAGGTGCTGGTATCTATAATGACCGATTCGGAAATCATTCTATTGATATCTTCCCTGCTTTTCCCTTCTGCCTTTAACCTTTCGCTTAATTGCTTGTCCGTGGGTATGGATAGGGAAAGGCTCAGTATATTACAAAGCGCTTGGTAATACGGTTTATGCGTATTTTGATCGCTTTCCGTCCATACCAATATTCGAATGCCCTGCCTACTGACAGAAGGGTAAGCGGCATAAACAAACGGAATAGTCTTGACCTGGTCTAATGTCGTTTCGAGTAGCCAATCATTTGAAACGTGGTCGATATCAAACGCCAACAACGGTTCGTAATGCTCGCAACTGGCATCCCGTTTTTGCGGAAACTTTCCAATGATATATGCCGGGCATTCCGTTTCTTTTATCCGGGTATATTCCGCAGGCGTTTCATTCCTGGCCAGCTTCAGCCGATTGGACAAATCGACTAACCCCGTATTATTGGGGTCAGTCATCCGGGTAAAGATTTCGCCAATGGTGGTATGCCCTAGAAATTTATTACTTACCCCCCGATATAGTGAGACCGGGGTTTTCAGGCGGGAAGAAGTTAATAGTGTTCCCATGTGCTATTTGTTTTCTTCAGCTAATAATTGCCCATCGCTAAGCAGAAGGGCCTGTATTCCGGAATTGTCTTTGTTTTTGGCCGACAAAAGCCAGTAGACGCGCTTTAAGGCGTTCAGGCAGTGAAAAGTTTTTTCGCTGTGCCAACTCCCCCCGTCGCACGTGGCCGCACGCTCTATGAGGTCATCCAGGCCAATAGCGATCAAACCAGGATCATAATTTTCTTCGAGCTCTTTGATCAAGCTGCTCTTATACTGTTCAGACGCAGCCATATTTATACGATTCAACAACTGGCTTAGTACAGTACACGTCATCAGCATATTGGCGAGCCGGATCATTGCCGGTCGGCCTGAGCTGGAAGCCTCCAGTATCTCCTTTTCAAAATTCAATATGGAAAATACGCCGTCTACGTGGCTGTAAACCTCATACGGCGTGTATTGCTTGAACAAGCTACTGAAAAGAGAATCAGTAAGATATAAAGCAGTAGTATTGCTTTTTTCGTTATTATGGACTATTTTTGCCATAGTTTTAAGTTTTAGTTTTAAACAAGGTTTTCAAGAATTACGAAAAAGGAGCCGGGGATTCGTCCCCGGCTTTTTGTTTATAAATCCGACTGAATCATGAAAGCCGTACTATTGGGAATCTTCCAACTCGCCTATGGTTTCAGGCTCGCCGGAAAGTTCGGGTTCAACGCCCTCAATGGCGCCTACGATAGAAGCCTCCTCAATACCTTCAATAGTTCCATCTAGTGAAGCATCATCGTCGATAACTCGCCTCCTTCTGCGGCGCGGAGCGGTATTTATTGCCTCACTACTGTTTCTCGATAACATGTATAAAGCAAGCCCCCCAGCAATCAACCAAAGGATTGTGTTACCAGGCTTTGCCGTAGTTACTTCGGTAGTGGTTACAGGAAGATCGGAGGTGGTAGTGGTTGCGGGAATATCAGTGCCCGCTTTTTCAATAGGTGGTAATTGGAAAGCAACACGCCCCCCCTTATTGAACCTTGATTCTACTGTATTGATTGTGTTTACCCATTCATCAAGGGGGTGCGCAGAAGTAGCATAATAAGGGTTGTTCATTGAGTCTAAAGGGAAGAAGTAAAATCCGGGCAAGTTCTGAATGCCCATGCCCTCGATCACCCTTAAGGCGTAATTTAATACCTGGCTATTTACCATAGGCAAAAAGCCGCTCAACTCCGGAATGTAGATTATTTCTGGAAAAATGATCCGGTTAGGAGTTGAATGTCTGGCACGGCCGTTCATATACCGTGCAACAAGATCAAGGTACGGATCACGCTTAACAGGTGGATTAGGATAAACCAAAAGCCAAAAGCCTACTGTGTCCTGGCCTTTGGGTTTTGGCATCTGTGGAATAAAGCCCGCAACGCCGGGTATGCGTAATGAGTTTTGGCCGTATGGCCTGTTGAATAACACCATCGTTTGAGTGTTTTGTTGGTTAATAAAATTGTTAGTTAACGGTTTCAGGTTCAGGTGTGTGAACCCGATGTTTCTGTAAGTACGCCATGACATCAGCATGGAGGAAACGGACATTTCGGCCAATTTTCAGGTATGGCAGTGCCCCTCGTTTGACCTCTTTGTAAACCTTAGTCCTACTGAATCCAGTCAGACTAATCAATTCGTTGATAGACAATACCTGATTGTTCATTTTGATAAAATTAGAATGAAAAAATATCTATTCCAGTAAACAACGCAAAAAAAAGCGTCGCCAAGCCATTTGCAAATATACTGGAATAAGTTAAATATTGTTCCAGTATGTTCATAAAAATTTTTTATTGTGTCAGTTCGTCTTGAATCACTTGGTCAATTAAAAGGGTCATTTCCTGGCTAGTATGCTCATATGATGGAAAATTTTGCTCCTTTAATATCGATGCAACCATATCCTGAAATTTGCTCTTCCCGTTTTTAACTACCCACATAAAACAGGTCATTTGTGAGTGATCTGTATCAAAATAAGCCGTAATAAGTCGAAGATTTGCCCAGATTTGTAAAGATTCAGGTGTTTCTTTCAATAAGTCTGGGTATATCTTCAGGGCTTCATCGATTATCTCATTTAATTGATCATCAGTGTATCGATCTAAGATTTTATGAAAGTCATTGTATGATAACTTTGACCCTAAGTAATCCTCTACTTGATCATAAAAGAATCGATTATAGATTGAATCAACAGACGACCAATATACATGCAACCTTTTCCCTAGTCCCGTTAATTTGAATCTATTTTTATATTTTGTTACCTCATAATTAATAATATCGGCTATTTGCTGATCCGCTTTGCCAATTTCCGGCGGTAAGCAATGAGCTTTCCCGCTTTTTATGTCTTCTTCACAACTTTCATTACAATACCATGTGTATACTTCATTGGGGGTTACGCTGGAAATGGCTTTGAACTTAGTATTTTGAGTTTCGTATATTACTAGTGTATACAGGGGAAACTTCTTTTCCCCGCTCTCCTTATCAATAACCGGTTTTAGATTTTTGTTAAGGTAGTGCTTGATAGACAATGTTTTATCATTAATGATTACTTCCATAGTAGTTTATCTAGCTCATTTTCAATTTCTTGCTGATCCAGGTGAATATAAATGTTTGTCATCGTTGGGCTACTATGTTGCATCAGTTTTTGAACTGCCTTGAACGGCATCCCTCGCCTATGCAAAATACTTGCTCCAGTACGCCGGGCGCTATGGCTCGTTAGGTTTTTCGGGATCTCGGCCCGCTTGGCTATTTCCTTCAGTTGCCGGTTGTAATACTGGTTTGTAATACTGAACAACTTCACATCGGGTTGTATCGAAGCCAATTCACCCAGCGCATACAAATATCGCTGAATTATCATTTCCGGCCGGCTCTCATTCTCCCCACTGCGAAAAATAGCGTACAATGGTAAAGTTGCTAGTTTGCCGGTCTTTTCGGCTTTGTAGGTCAATAGAAGCCCTTTCGACGTAAAGCTGATATCTTTGGGCGCCACATTCGCCACGTCTTCGTATCGCATAAGACAATACGTCTGAAAAAGAAAAATATCCCTCACGCGCTCCAGGTGGCGTTCTTCACTTCCAAATGTCAAACCTTCAATTCGCTTCAGCTCGTCTTCAGTCAAAGATACCCGGGTAGGTTCTTTCCCTTTTGGACTGAATTTTTTATAGGGGTTTTGATCGACCTTTATTAAGTCTTGCTTGATAGCCAGGCCAATAAACGTTTGCATCCTCATATGATGCTTTTTGATCGTATTCAAGTCCAATTTTGACCGGTGTAAAAACTGGTCGAAGTCGTTGATCAATCTGAATTCCAGATCTTCGAAATAGACAGTTTTACGGTATGCCTTCAACTTGTTTAGGGTTTGCCGGTATGCCTTCTTTGATATCGGCTTCATGGTGTGGCCCTGGAGCTCCCTTTCAAAGAAGCTTGTAAATGATTCATCCGTGGCCTGGGTTTCGCCCTGGTCGTATTCATGCAACCGATCGAGGGAAAACCGGCCGTACCGGTTGAACATCTTGTTTTCAAAAGCCTTCATGGCCTGGAGTTGCGCCGTTATTGTCTGGTAATACACATGTTCGTTAGGATGTGTATTCCTTACGCATTTGTTGCGGTCATCCCAATACTTTGGCTCCACATATACGCCGGTGGAAAAGAAACGCGGGTTTTTCCCTTTCTGATAGGCCCTGATCTGAATTAATGCTTCGCCGTACTGGTTCAATTGGCCCTTTCGGTTGAATACCAGGCAGTATTTGATTTTGTGAAAATTTCCCATTTGTACCACTTTTAATTGCTGAAATGGGCGAGGCGAGCAATTTTTTTGCGGGTACTGCAACGGGTACAAAAAACCAGGTTATATAACAGAAAGGGCTGACAATTAACAATTTATAGTCATTGTCAGCCCTTTTCTAAACGCTTGGTACGCAAACCTTTGTAAAGCGTAAAACAACCTTATGATTGCTTATAAAGCGTTATAACACAAAGTTTTGTAGACCCACAAGGATTCGAACCTTGACGAACAGAACCAAAATCTGGTGTGCTACCGTTACACTATGGGTCTATCCACTCCTTTTTCAAAGAGCGTGGCAAAATTACAACAAAAAAATAGATCAAAAAAGTTCAATCGAAAAAAAATTTCTATTCGAGCTTTTCGAAGACGGATTTCAATCCCAGGCTTTTGATGATTTGCTTGATGCCGTTTTTGAGCGCCTCCTTCATGGTGGTCTGCGTCTTTTTGGCCAGCGAATCGGTGGGGCGGGGTTTGAAGATGGTATCGTGGTATTTGACGGTGGAGGCTACGGGTGAATAGTAATAGGAGTAAATGGATTTGCGCGATTCGTTTTCGGGGATGTTGATCACGTCGTAGCCGTGGTAGGAGGTTTCTGTGGTTTCGAAGATGACGGCGCGGTTAAATCCGGGCAAGACGGCTTTTTCGAGTACGCTCACGTCTTCGTTCCACAACTCCAGTAGTCCGCCGTATTCGGGTTTCCAGTTTTTGTTGAGGTAGATCAACAGGTTGAGGCGGCGGTGCAGATTGAGGATGGGGTGTACGCTGAAGTCGACGTGGATATCGAGGAAGCTGCCGTTGCGGCCCTGGTGAACGCCGGCGCCGCGGTGGTCGTCGGGCAACGAGAGGTCGTTGATTTGGGTGACCTGCTCCAGCCATTGTATGAACGCCGGACTTTTGATGGCGTCGAGTACGCGGGCGAAGTCGGTGTGGTAGTGGTCAAAACTCGACCCTTCCGATTTGTTTTCGTTGATGCCTTTGTAGTGCTTGCGCAATTCGCTCACTTTGGGGAAGTTGGCAAACAATGACTGCGCCAGCCCTTCTTCCAGGAAATTGTCGATAACCAGGTGTTTGTAAGGGCGCGCAGTGGCAAATTCTTCGCGATAGCGGGTTATGCTGTCTTCGTTGATGAGCGCTGCGTTGAGCGCCGGTGCGATGTTTTTTGTACTCATGTTTTTCATTTACAGGGGCTAAAGATAGTGCGCCTGCGTGCAATTTGCAACCGCTCCTGCATTCTTTGTCGACCGGGAGGGGAGGGAGGGAGGGAGAGAACAAACAAAAGAATTATTATTTTACGTGCTGAACAGCCACCATACAAAATCATACCCTAATGACAACAAGCGTTACCGTTCAAACAATATATCATTGCTCCCTGGAACGAGCCTTTAAAACCCCTATGCTCTGTGATGTGGCTAAAGTGCACACCGGTTTTGGTGTAATGCCAAAGGTCACGCATTGTACGGACGATGAGTCGTGGGGCAAGCCGGGCGGAAGCAAAAAAGTATTTGTCGCCAAATCGCCTACCTTTAAAGGCGGAGAATCCTCCGTGGACAAAGTAATCGTAAGAATAGAAAATCAATATTGGAAAATCGAGGTAAGCGATTTTAAATCCTGGATGTTGGGTTTTTCAAAATTTGTTGGCGAATGGAGGACGACCGAAATAAAAGAAAATACGATTTTGATCACATACACCTATACATTACACGCCGATATTATTTGGCTTTACCCATTAAACTGGTTGTTTACACATACTTTTTGGCGGATTTATATGAAAAGGGTGTTGGAAAATGTGAGGAAAATGGCGTATGGTAATGAGCCGTATATGTACCCATAATTGGCAAGACACGAAAAGACATTCACGATAATATGGCAACAATGGAATCAAACAAAAATGAGGACAAGCTGAGTTCACAGATATTTTATCATGGTACTTAGGCCAATCTGAAGCAGGGAGACCTGATCGAACCCGGCTTTCATTCAAACTACGGTAAGAAGAAGAAGGCTTCCTATGTCTATCTAAGCGCCACCTTGGATGCTGCTATTTGGGGCGCCGAACTTGCCTTGGGCGAAGGCCCCGGCAGAATTTATACCTCGCGCCGCCATAAATTGTGCATGACCTTTGCTCGGGCGCGAGGTATAATGCCGCAAAGCCGGAAAAGTTATGACCATAACTTGACGGCGTGCGGTATATATTGTAGAGCCGACAGGCCCGATTGAAGATGACCCCAATTTAACCGACAAGAAGTACCCTGGAAACCCAACAAAGTCATACCGCTCTCAGCATCCGCTCCTGGCCTCCGGTGAGGTCACCGATTGGCAGGGACACTCCCCATAACAGCTCAACACCATGAAGGAGCACCTTGAGCGACTTAAGGCACTTGGTATTGAGGCAATCGAAGATTAAGAGCTGTCAACGGATAAAGTAATGTTTTATATCATTATAATCAGGTTTAACCTGACTTCTTTGCTACAAGAAACATTTTTTCAAAGGCAAAATTTGGTTTTAAAAATTATGTTTAGTATTATTGTAGTCAGGTTAAACCTGATTATATTACTATGGATGGTAAATACATTTCAACGCAGTCTAACAAACTTTTGTCCTGGTCCAGCAGAGAAAACAGGACTTACGTTGATTATACATCAGCTTATAAGGCATTGCCCAATTCAAAGCCGGGTGCGATCAGAGAACTGCTAAGTGATATGACGAGGCGGGGACTGTTAATGCGCTTGAAGGAAGGGATTTACTACATTATTCCCTATGAACAAAATGCAGAAACCTTCATGCCCGACTGGCATCTGATTGTGGAACATATAGTGAATGACGCTAAACACTACGTCGGGTATTATTCGGCATTGCAAATTCACAACCTCATCACACAGCCTTCTCTGAAAGAACAAATCGTTGTTTCAAAACAACTCCGGCCTTCTGAAATCAAGATCAAAGACGTTCCCTTTCAGTTTATCTATCACAACGAAAAACATTTTTTCGGAGCGAAGAAAATCTGGATTGACAGTTTCAACAAAGTAATGTGCTCCGACCTGGAAAAGACCTTTATTGACTGTTTATTCAAGCCTGACTATGCAGGTGGAATTGTTGAGGTAGCAAAGGCAATCTATGTTTCAAAGGACAAGATAAAATACAACACATTGTTTGAATACGCCAAAAAATTTGATTCTCAGGCGGTGATAAAACGATTAGGCTTTTTGTTAGAAACACTTGAAATCAATGCGCCTATTATTAACGATTTACAAAAGCTAAAAACCGCATCATACATAGTCCTTGACACGGAACTGCCCAAAACGGGTAAACGAATCAGCCGTTGGAGCATTCAACAAAATTTGGAAACGGAAACCATTAAATCTGCTATTTACACATGATAAAGCCCGGGGAAATACAGCAAAAAGCCGGAGAAGTTGGCGTTCGTGACCAGCAGATTGAAAAGGATTATATTCTTTCGTGGATATTATTTGGTATTTCTAAACACGAAAAACTTTCCCAAGCAATTGTATTCAAAGGCGGAACCGTATTAAAGAAAATATACTTTGAAGACTACCGCTTTTCGGAAGACCTTGATTTCACTTTGCTCAATGATGCAATTTCCAACGAGCAAATCCTAAACTGGTTCAATGAAACGTTTGAATTTATAAAAGAAGAAGCCAATATTCCGCTTGAAATAATCAGTGATAATGAACATGAAGATGGTGGAATTAACTGTTACATCAGCTATATCGGGCCACTTGGCGGACAAGGCAACAACAAAAGAGCAAAGGTGGATATTTCAAGGAGCGAACAGTTGGTTTTTGAACCTGTAATGAAAAACATTTTTATTGACTATACCGATTTGGAAGAACATCATCTGCTTTGTTATTCATTGGAAGAAGTACTTGTCGAAAAAATGCGTTCGGTAATGCAGCGAATGCAAGCAAGGGACTTTTACGACATCTGGTATTTATTGGAACAGCACGGAATGGATATTGATTTTTATGTTCGCGAATTTAAAACCAAATGCGAAAGTAAAGGTTTGCAAGCGGTTGACTTTACCAGGAAACTAACGGAACGGTTACCGCAATACAAAGGACGTTGGCAAAGTTCGTTAAGCGAACAAATAAAGGACTTACCTGATTTTGAACAAGTGGAACGGGAAGTGCAACGGCATTTGAAGAAATTGAAGTTATGATCTATTTATAGCCAGAAAGAAGAGGGCTGCCGTGGCAACCTTGTAGGCTGTGATAGGTGAAATAGTAGAGCCGCGATTAATCGCGGCTCTACTATTTCACAGCCACGGTATCCAGGCTTCGGGGTCTGCTTAGCGGTTCAAAATTTGGGTTTTAAACCAGTTTCTTAGTGACACCAACCCCCTAAAGACGTCAGCCACGACAGCTACTTTCGACAATTTTTTTACCGACACGATCCATTCCTGGTAAGATCATGGATGTTCTTTCGTATTCACAGAGCATCTGCGCAAGTACCGCCGGCGTGGCTTATTCCACACGCTACATAGGGCTTCTATCCGATTTTACCCTTTCGAGAAGTGTTAATGCCGGTCGTTTTTTGGCTTTTTTTGTAACAAAATTAGTGTAGGGGCGTATACTTTTTGAGAGAAAAACAGTATTTTTACGGGGGTATGGGGTTGAATTGTAGGTGGTTGTGTTGGGGTGGTTGATGTTGTGAGGACGAGATATTGGCTACGGGTTAGATAATCGATCAAAGTGCGGATATACATACCATGGAGCGCTTATACGCATATGAGGTACGGTAACACAATAGTTGGCGGTAATTTTGTTCAACATTCAACCATAACGAGTCATAAAATATTATGGATATTAAAGAGTACCTGGAAAAGATAAATGCCGAATGTCAGCATATATTTGCAAAAACCATTGTTGACTATACTGAAAGCCTTGGTAAATCTCATCATTTATCTGCTTGCATTTTTGAATATTCTGAATTTCTATTTGATGAGAATGAGAAAGAATTGTTAACGACTGTTTCAGCTCAAATAGAATCTTCAACGCTAAATGCAACATTGGGTTTATATAGACAAGCTTTCTCTTCTTTACGTCTTGCTTTTGAAATGGCATTGGGCTGTGTTAGTTTTTCCGTAAATAAATTAGAACACTATGAATGGCTTAAAGCAAAAGCAGATATTAAATGGGCCAAGCTAATTGATAAGGATAATGGTGTTTTGTCAGTGAGATTCGCCAATGCTTTTTTTCAAGACTTATCACCCCATATAAGTGAGTTTAATGAAAGGGCCTCTAAAGTATATCGTAGTCTGTCAGAATTCGTTCATGGAAATAATGAAACATGGACAAAAAGCGGCATACAGTTGAAATTTAATAAAGACTTGGCAGACCATTACTTTGAACAGTTATTTGAAATTGGCGAGATAATTTTATTTTCTCTATCATGTCGATATTTGAATTCGATTGCTAAAAATGATAGAGAAACAATGGAGTTTTTGTCAACCCAGTTTAGTCACATAGAACCAATTAGAGTTTTATTTGGTGGTCCAAAAGAATAAATCATGTCAAGTTTTTATCTCAGAACTGAAAGCATAAAACAGGAAGATATTTTGAATCTATCTGTACTTAATCAAAATGATAATGATATTATTTCCGCGCTTATTTCACCAGAGCCATGTTTGCTGGAGGGATCAAGAGGGACGGGCAAATCGTTTCTGATGAAAGTTTCGGAATTAAAAATTGAAAACGAAAACAAAAACTGCACCGCAGTTTTTGTTTCATTCAATATAAGTTCCTTAATTAACACCACAGATACCCTTCAATTTTATCATTGGATGTTAGCAAAATCCTTAAAAGCACTATTAAATACTTTAAGAAAAAAAGGACTAGTTGTATCTACACATTCTGCTAGCCTTTTAAGTAACGACGAAAGTCAAAATGACAATGAAGTTGAAAAAGATTTGAAGGATATTGTAAAAGCTTTTGAAAAATCATACAAAGGTGATTCGAAAATTAATTTAGACAACCTTCCGGACATTGAGGATGTAAAAGATGCAATAGAACATATTTGTAGAGACAACAATTTAGAGCGTATATATTTCTTTTTTGACGAAGCTGCTCATGTTTTTAGACCTGAACAACAAAGGCAATTTTTTAGCTTATATAAGGATTTGAGATCGCCATATATAACCTGTAATGCTGCAATCTATCCTGGGGTAACATATTTTGGAGATTCTTTTGAGCCAATACATGATTGTATTTTTAAAAAACTTGATAGAAATATCAAAGACTCTGATTACATAGATTACTTCAAAAGTATCGTGTTTAATCAGGCTGAAGAAGGGATAAAAGATGCAATTAAGAACAACATGTCTCTGTTTTTAACACTTGCTTATTCATGTGGAGGCAATCCAAGGATTTTATTAAAAACAATCCAGGATTTAAATAAATTTAATCTTCAATCTGTTAACCAATTAATCAAAGAATTTTATAGGGAGCAAATATGGTCTGAACACACAGAATTGGGGGAGAAATATAAAGGGCATAAAGTACTTATTGATTGGGGCCGTGATTTCCTTGAAAATGTTGTAATACCGACAATAGAAAAATACAACAGCTCTAGAAAAGAGAAAGACACAAAAGAATCAAGTATTTACTTTTGGATACACAAAGATTCACCTGAAACTGTCAAAGAATCGCTTCGTCTTCTCACATACACTGGGATTATTCGAAAAGTGGACTCAAGTGTTAGAGCAACGAGAGCAGAATTAGGAAGCCGATTTGAAGTAAAGTATGGATGTATTATTGCATTACAGAGCAATCCTGCTGGCGAATCTAAAAACTTCTTTAACTCACTGACTTTGAAAAAGTTCCCTGAATTTGGAAAAAATCATCCCTCTTATGGCTCCATCAGCCAATTAACCGATACTGTAGAAGATGAAGCAACATTTAAGCAATCACTTGAAAGTATGCTACAGAAACCTATCTCGGTACTTCAACTTTTAACTAATTGGCAAAAAGAAAAATTAAATAAAACTGGTATATACACTTTGGAGGATTTACATGCAAATACCGAAACAGACCTAATCGAAAAAATATACAATGTTGGGCCGGTTAGAGCTCGACTTATAAAAAATGCTGCAAATGCCGAACTCCTAGAATATTTATCTGGTTAAATTGAACACAAAACACCGCCAACTCTCTGCTGCCGACCATGCCTCCTAAACTTCGGCACTTCGGCAGCAGTCACGTTGGAAGCAAGCTATAAGACAACGACATTGCAAGAAGTAACAACCCGACATAGAAAAGAAAATGCCACCATACAAATGACACATTGGCAAAACCTCACAAACCAACCTGCAACCCATGTTTTGCGAAAGAGCCATTTTTTGCCAACGAACGGACAGAAAATATAAATTTGAAGAATGAAAGGGAAGACAATATTTTATGAGACCTATTTTGGAAAATTGCTACTTGGTGACTCATACAAGGAGCTAAAAAGTGGCTCATTTGATGACTATCAAGGAAAAATAAACTTGATAATTACATCGCCTCCTTTTCCATTGAACAACAAAAAAAAATATGGAAACCTACAGGGCGAAGAATATAAAGAGTGGTTTATCAGTCTTGCACCAATTTTTGAAAACCTTTTGACTAAGGATGGCTCTTTAGTGATTGAAATAGGAAACTCGTGGGAACCTGAAAGACCAGTTCAATCCCTTTTACATTTGGAATGCTTACTTGGACTAGTGCAAAATTCCAATCTTCGTCTTATTCAAGAATTTATTTGCTACAACCCCTCAAAACTACCTTCACCAGCTCAATGGGTAACGGTAAATAGGATTAGAACTGTTGATAGTTATACACACATTTGGTGGTTAGCAAAATCAGACTTCCCGAAAGCTGATAACACGAAAGTTCTTAGACCATACAGTAAAAGCATGAAACAACTGCTTAAAAAACAGAAATATAATTCGGGAAAGAGACCTTCTGAACATGTCATTTCTGAAGGTGGATTTCTTAAAGATAATGGTGGAAGTATTTCGCATAATTTTTTTGAATTGGAAGCAATTGACGAAAAGAGAGAGGTGCGTTTACCTTTCAATGTTTTGAGCTATTCAAATACACATTCTAATGACTACTATCTAAATGCTTGCAGAAAAAACAATATAATTCCACATCCTGCAAGAATGAATCAAGAAATCGCAAGTTTTTTTATTAATTTTTTAACGGATGAAGGAGATTTAATTTTTGACCCCTTTGCAGGTAGCAACACGACAGGTGCTACTGCCGAAAAGTTAAAGAGAAAATGGTTAACTATTGAAATAGATAGAGAATTCGCAGACCAATCGATTTATCGATTTGAAGATAAAGAACTTAAAGCTGAACTTAAAATTTACAACTAATGCTTGACGTTATCAAAAAAATAACAGACATAGATTTCTTTAAGGAAGGACAAAACGAAGAGCTTTTTGTAGGAAGACCTTATTCCATAAACTACAACAAAGCAAACCTGCTGATTTCTGACTTTTGGAAACATAAAGTTAAAGGCATACCACAAGGTGCGTTTCTATTAGCCTTTTACGACAACCCTTTTGATGAGGAAATTCAAGAAGCACTGCTGTTACGTGTTTTAAATCCATCCACACTCCCAACGGATAACAACGTAATTGCTTCAATGATTGAATATTACAAAGACAATCTTAATACATCAGGAAAAAAAAGTGACCTTGATGATTTTACAAGATACGAATTTAGTTTTTCAGGTTTAGAATGTCGAATTCTTGGAGCGTTTTATAGAGAAGGTAGCTCTTTTGAATTTGGTGCGGATGTTGAAAACTTTTACTCTGCGCACAACTACAAGGTATTCAAGGCAGCATCCAAGATATTAGAGCTTATTGTCAATCAAAGAGACAAAGATTTGGTCGCAGGTGGCGAAAATGAGTTTCCAATAGGCACAGTTCGCTATAGTTCAAGTAGAAGATTTTATGCTACTGATGAATCAGTAAATAAAGTAAAGGTGTTTATTAACCCAGGGGATATGCTTGGCAAAAGAACTGCGTTATTTGGCATGACTAGAACAGGTAAATCAAATTCTGTAAAAAAAATAATTGAAGCCACGGTTGAAATTTCTAGCAAATCAAAATACGAAAACTTAAGTGCCTCGAATGGTAGCTCAGATAATTTCATGGAACCTATTGACAAAGATTCAAGTGCTCCAAAATTTCCTGTAGGCCAAATTATTTTTGATATAAATGGAGAATATGCAAATGCCAACTTACAAGACAAGGGTACAGCAATTTTTGATTTATACAAGAATTTGGTAATAAGATATAGTGTACTGGATAAAACTGGCGAGGGCTTCAAAGTTCTTAAGACAAACTTTTACACAGAGATACAAGCGGGTTTTGAGCTTGTAAGAGCATCAATGATTCAAGACTCTTCCAATTATATTCAAAGCGTTTGCGCAATTGATTTGAATAAACCAGATGGCTACGAAAAGGCTATTGATGACCGTACAAGTGATGAGATGAATGCTGCAAATCTATATGATAGAAAAACAGCATTATACAAAGCTTGTTTATATGCAGCGGGGTTCAGGACAAACCAAAATCGCGTTAAATATTTTGGTGATGCAAATACAATAAACAACATTCTGCCAAGCATTAAACCACATAATGGTATTACCCTCGATGAATGCATAACATGGTTTACTGCTATTTATGAGGCAACTGCCGACCAAACCCTTTCACAATACTTCACAAACTATAGACAAGCCAAAGGCTTTGACTATTTAGACGAGGACATGAGAGCATTGCTTGTTTTTCTAACTCGAAAATCAACTCCCAACGGTAGTGCAAACCTATCAGGATTTAGGAAATTGCGTGCAATTGCAAATCTTCATACACCGACACTACAGGAATCATTTGAATTAGAAATAGTTAAAGCATTGAGGGAAGGCAAGATTGTCATAATAGATTTATCTCAAGGAGACCCACTGATTCAAAAGCTTTATAGTGAAAAAATATGTTCGAGAATATTTAACGATTCCATGAACAACTTCATAAAGACCAGTCCAAACAACTTTGTTCAATTCTACTTTGAGGAGGCACATAACCTCTTTCCTAAAAAAGATGACAAAGACTTAAGCCAAATTTACAACCGTATAGCCAAGGAAGGTGCCAAGCTGAACCTTGGTATGATTTACGCAACACAAGAGGTAAGCTCAATAAGTTCCAATATTCTAAAGATAGGCTGTTCAGTTTGATAGCTTTTTCATCCTGCGTTATTTAGCTCCTGTTCCAAACGTCGTCGCAATCCCAGGAAGTTATGACACACGTTTTTTTCTTCCCAGGTTTTCACCATTGGTTCGCTTAC
>Ga0209573_1000341_pt1 | contig 104780 bp, 77 predicted proteins | sample TNRBio252014_DNA_FD_185870 | JGI IMG/M metagenome (GOLD analysis project Ga0209573, IMG submission 185870) | Wastewater treatment Type I Accumulibacter community from EBPR Bioreactor in Madison, WI, USA - TNR Reactor_6/25/2014_ DNA (SPAdes)... | ecosystem: Engineered > Bioreactor > EBPR >...
CAATCCCGGCTAAATCCTTCTTGGCAGAGGTCGGGTACTTAAAGGCATCCGGGTTTTCGGTAAAGAGCCGAAGGCCCGCCGCCGCCCATTCAAATTGCTGTTGGGGCGTCAGCGGCGCGGTTTGGTCGGGCAGACTAAACGCCTGCGCTTCCCGCGTCTGGGATCTCGCCGCCTGGGCTTGCGCCTTCAGCGCTGACAGCGCCAGCGCGCGCACATCCTCCGGGGTAAGCTGCACCTTGATCCCCATGCGGTACAGGGCGGCCCGCATCGCTGAAAGTAGCCGACGCATCCATATCTGCTGGTGATCGGCGTACTGCGCAAGGTAGGCAACAAATTCCTCCGGCACGTTGGTACGCGGGTCGGCTTCCCATTCCCTCTTGGCCTTGGCCAGCGCCTTTTGCGCCGTCGCGTCCCCCTTAGCCGCCAGCCGGTAAGCGTGCTGCACCAGGCCGGTGAAGTGGGGCGCGCCGATAAAATTCTTCAGGCCCACCAGCCGCAAGGCCGCGTGCGCCAACTGCAAGTGCGCGCGCTCACCTTCGAGAAATCGCGTGTCCTTGGCAACGTGCAAGGCTTCATGCAGCGCCACGGACAGCGCATCCCCTTCCAGGTTCGGCGCGACCAAGTGAATGACGCCCTGGCCGTCCACATACCCCGCCGCGCCGGTGTGCGTGGGGTCGGCGGCGTGAATCTTCAGCCGTCCAGCGCGCTCCAGCCCAGACAGCGCCTTTTCCCCCAGCGCCTCGACCAACTGGGCGCGGGCGTGGGCGGGAGAGAGGGGATTAGAGAAACCGCCGTCGCGAGATAATCTGTTGTTGTCAGGATGGATTTTATCTATCCATTGGAGTAATCTATCCTTGCGCGATGAAAGGTTTTGCTGCCCGCCCGGCTTTGGCTGCTGGGACCGCTCGGCCAACCCCGACATCGCGTTTTTTATTTCGGATGTCGCTCTAACATCCGCATCGTGGTGTAGCAGCTCTAGAGTGCCGTCATCCAACTCTCTAGCAACGAGCCGCACAACCGTGTCCTGGCCGTCGACAGACGCTCGAACGCCATAGTTGTGCCATGCGATGACCCGCCCATGAGATCCATCATCCCGCTCGACCCACAAGGGCGTTGCGCTTTCGAACAAATGGCGTAATGAAGGGACAATGCGCATGACCCGCTCATCGGCGCTATGTTGACGCATTTCCTTGAATGCTTTTCTAACAAAGCGAACGGTCTTCCCGTCAGACTCGTTGGTGGCTGGCCGCAGATCCCTGTAGAGAGCGTCCGCCGCATCCCGTAATTCTTTTCCATGCTTCTCCTGCAAGGCTGGGCTGACGGGCGTCGGGTCTTCCAGCAACATCCTTTCGATTTTTTCTTGAGGAGTCAAAACCTGTCCTGGATTGGAGGAGCGCACGACAGGGGGGCTGGTCTCCTCCTGCCGCATTGCCCTGCGCAACCGCTCCTTGGTTCCGCCTTCGGGAATCGCGGCCCATTCGCGCCACGCCTTCACGCGCCCCGGTATAGCCGCCGCGATGACGCCCGCTTTCTTTAAGAAGGTCTCCCGCTCAGCAGGCGTGGCCTGGTTCCATCTGGGCGCGGTCTGGAGCGGCAGGGGCGCGTTGTCGGCTGGCTGCGCGCGCGTTGTCGCTGCGCTTCCGGCAGGCCCCTCCTGGCTCAAAGGGGGCGTTGCTGGGGGTGCTTTTAGCTTTGGCGTGGCAGCGGGAACCGTCGGTTCTGTTGCTGGTGCTGCTGGTGGCGCTACTGGGGCCGTTGCTGGTGCTGTTGCTGGGGAAGTCAGCCGGGATCGAACCTGAGCGACGAGCGCAGGGTTTGTGGCCCATTGATCCCACGCCTCCCGTTCCTGCTTGACCTCGGCAATTTTGGCCCGCAAGGCGGTGGGGTCGTTGACGTTTACGCCTTCCTGCCGGGCGATCTCCGGGCGCTTGGCCGCGCCTTGCACCGCAGCCAGCCGTTCAGACAGCTTCCGCTGTTCCCGCCCAGCAATAGCCGCCATTTGCTCGGCTTCTTTCAGCGCCGAATCATCGAAGCCAAACAAGTCTCCCGCTGCTTCGGTTGCCCCGCGTTCCGTGGCCAGGCGATTTACCGCCTGGATCAGGTTAACCGCGTAATCGGTGTTTTTTCCGCTCTGGACAGCCTTAATGCCTACCGCTTGGAGGCGCTCGTTACGGGGGGCGACGGCGCTGATGCGGACGGCGGCATCGTCGGAGAGTTGATCGGCACGATGAGCGGCAATGAGGCTCTCAGTGCCGTCATTTGCGATGGCGTAAGCCCTTGCTCCTGTCGAACGCGCCAATAATCCGCGTGACTGGGCCTCTTCTGGGGTGACCCTGCTGTTTCCGAAGTATTGGACATAATCTTTAACCTTGCCTTGTCCGTCCCGAATATTAAGTTCCGCATCCAACATCGCCGCTTGGTCAACGGTGAAGCCGTCTGCCTCCTTGAGCACCTGCGCGGGGATGGTTTTTTCGCCAGAACGGCGCGCTAAATCCAGCCGATGCCGACCCGAAATAACCTCTTGGCGTCCATTGGTGCGTTCCCACACCACAATAGGCGCGGTGCCTGTGCGCGCCACGCTCCAGACCGGTTTCGGTATAGCACCTTATGTTGCAACGCAACATCAAATTCGCTATATTGTAAGCATAACCTTAAGGAGGAACATTGCTATGCTCATCCCTCTGTTCACTAAATCCTCAGATCCCCCCCCAAGCCGACCGGAACCTTGGGTGAAGGCTAATCAATTTTTCGTTGAAAATATGGGAAATTTATTGACTTTCCAAATCAGCTCATTAAAGTCCTATTTTGAGATCAGTATCAATCAACTGCGGGCCGCAGCCGAAATTAAAGATTTGAAAAGTTTGCAATATTTTTATATCCGGCAGGCGGAAATCGCCCAAATCCTACAGCGCAAATTTTTAAACGACGCGCGCATCCTGTCCGATTTCGGCCTGCGCTGCAAAAGCGAGATGGACAGCTTGACCCAAGCCACCCTAGAAGAGAGCTGGCCCAAAGCCGCATGAACCCTGACCCGCCCAAGCGCAAGCGCCCCCTCTCTGCGGGGCGTTTTCGTTGGTGAGCGCGCTGTTGGCCAGCCACCCTCCACCGCTGGGCCTGGCACTAGCTTGCGAACCTGCCGCTGACCAGCTCACTGCCTTGCGACTGGCCGCAGCATTAGCGATACCTCACGTCTCCGAACCTATTCCACCCACTTGCAGCCACCTGTTGATGTTGACGCTAGAGCGACTGGAATTGCGCACCTTGGGTCAACAACCGCTTGGCCCGATCTATGCCGACTTCACGGCAGGCGCGGCGGCGCACCGCTACCGCTTCGGCGGTGGCCGCAACCAGCCACTGGCACGCGCGGTGGGGCTGCGCGGCGCGCGCACCCCCAGTGTGGTGGACGCCACCGCCGGCTTGGGCCGCGACGCTTTTGTTCTGGCGGGGCTGGGCTGCGCGGTGCAGCTCGTCGAGCGTTCACCGATCATCGCCGCCCTGCTGCATGACGGCCTACAGCGGGCCATGCGCGATTCGCTCATTGGGCCGTGGGTTGCGGAGCGCATGCAGTTAGTGACGGCCGACAGCCGCGCGTATCTAGGCCAACTAGCGGCAGCGCAACGGCCTGAGGTGGTGTATCTGGATCCGATGTACCCACAGCGCCGCAAGACCGCGCTGGCCGCCAAGGAGCTGCGCTTGTTACGGTGGCTGGCAGGGGCTGACGACGATGCGGCCGAGTTGCTGGCCGCCGCCTTGACATGCGCCCAGCAACGCGTGGTCGTAAAACGGCCCCGGTTGGCCCCGGCGCTGGCTGGCCCGCCGCCCAGCTTTCAGATTACCACCCCCAAAACCCGCTTCGATGTGTACCGCCTGCCTTAAGCCATAGCTCCAGGGCGATGGACTGCTGGATTGGGCTGCGCGACATGGCTTTTGACAAAATAATGACAGCGCCGCCATAAAAACTCCGACCCTTCCTGTAAACTTGGGAGTCTTACCTTGGCATGCGCCGATCAAAAAACATATCGCACTGTATCCTAACGACAGGAGGCCCTGATGAGCTACACCACCGAATCCATCCGCAATATCGCCCTGGTCGGACATGGTGCGGTTGGAAAAACCACTTTGGTGGAGTCCATTCTGCATCATGCCGGTAAATTGCCCACCCCCGGCACGGTCGAAAAGGGCAACACAGTTTGCGATTTTGATCCGCAGGAAAAAGCGCACCAACATTCCCTGGATGCGGCGCTCACCCATTTCGATTACCACGGCGTTCACGTCAACCTGATTGACACGCCCGGCTTTCCGGATTTCATCGGCCAGGCGCTGGCGGTGTTACCGGCCGTGGAAACCGTCGCGGTGGTCATCAATGCCCAGACCGGCATTGAAGCGATGACCCAACGGATGCTGGAGCGCGCCGCTGAGCGCCAGCAATGCCGGATGATTATCGTCAACAAGATCGACGCTGAAAATAGCGATCTGCCCGGCCTACTGAGCCAGATTCAGGACAGCTTCGGCAAGGAATGTCTGCCCATCAATCTTCCCGCCCAGCAAGCTACCGGGGTGGTGGATTGCTTCTTCAACCCAGCCGGCGAAAGCGATTTTTCCAGCGTGGCCAGCGCCCATTCCGCCCTGATCGATCAAGTGGTGGAGATGGATGAAGACCTGATGGCCCTGTACCTGGAGCAGGGTGAAGATCTACAACCGGAACAGTTGCACGCCCCCTTCGAGAAAGCGTTGCGTGAGGGCCACCTCATCCCGATTTGCTTCGTGTCCGCCCGCACCGGAGTCGGCGTCAAGGAATTACTGGATATTTTCACCAAGCTGTTACCCAACCCGCTGGAAGGCAACCCCGAACCGTTCCTGCAAGGCGAGGGAGAAACCGCCAAGGAACTGAACGCCAAGCCGGATCCCAAGCAACATGCTGTGGCGCACGTCTTCAAGGTGGTCATCGACCCATTCATTGGCAAGCTGGGCATGTTTCGTATCCACCAGGGCACGGTTACCAAAGACAGCCAACTGCTTATCGGCGATGGCCGTAAGCCATTTAAGGTCAGCCACCTATTCCACATCCACGGCAAGGAGCACCCAGAAGTTGCGGTCGGCATTCCGGGCGATATTTGTGCAGTGGCTAAGGTGGATGACATTCATCGCAATGTGGTGTTACACGATTCTCACGACGAGGATGATTTTCATCTGCGGCCGCTGCGCTTCCCAACCCCGCTATTTGGGTTGGCCATCCGCGCCGCTACGCGCGGCGATGAGCAAAAACTGTCTGACACCGTGGCCAAATTGTTGGAAGAGGATCCCTGTCTGGCGTTAGAGCACAACGCCCATACCAAGGAAACCGTATTACGCGGCCTGAGCGATCTGCACTTGCGTCTGACGCTAGAAAAAATGCAGCAGCGCTACAACCTGCAAGTTGAGACCAGGCCCCCCAAGATCGCCTACAAAGAGACCATCAGCCAGAATGCCGAGGGTCACCACCGCCACAAGAAGCAAACCGGTGGCGCTGGTCAATTTGGCGAGGTGTTCATGCGCATTGAACCGCTGCCGCGTGACGCAGGCTTTGAATTTGTCAGCGCGGTCGTGGGCGGCACTATTCCAACTTCGTTCCTGCCCGCTGTGGAAAAGGGCGTGCGTGAGGCCCTGCAGGAAGGCGCGGTGGCGGGTTATCCCATGCAAGATGTGCGGGCCATCGCCTACGATGGTAAGTACCATCCCGTAGACTCCAAGGAAATCGCCTTCATCACTGCCGGGCGCGAGGCGTTTCTGGATGCGGTCAGCAAGGCCAAAGCCATTGTGCTGGAACCCATTGTCAATCTGGAAGTGCGCGCGCCGAGCGATTGCGTTGGCACGATCACCGGCGACTTGTCCAGCCGCCGTGGCCGCATTGCCGGCACCGACGCTGGGCCGCGCGGTTTGAGCATCATCAATGCCCAAGTGCCGCTGGCGGAACTGGAAGGCTATGAATCACAGCTCAAATCGATGACGGCCGGTTTGGGTTCCTACAATGTTGAGCTGAGCCATTACGATCCGGTGCCCAGCGATATTCAGCAAAAACTGCACACGGCCTATAAGAAACAGCAGGAAAGTTGAACTCTGCTGTCTAGCCCCCTCTTCCTCGCCGCGCGTCGGCGAGGGGTGGGCCTTAGCCACTCACGTCACGGTCAGCGCCTGCTGATAGGCCGCGCGCGCATCCTCGCCGAAACAGACCAGCTCGACGACGGCGATTCGCTTCTCTTGCGCCAGGAACGCGCGGATTTCCCGTACTGCAATCTGCGCCGCCATATCCAGCGGATAGCCATACACCCCGCAACTGATCGCAGGGAACGCGATGCGGCGAACGCCGTTCTCCACCGCTAGTTGCAGGCTATTGCGGTAGCAGGCCGCTAGCAGTTCCGGCTCGCCGACCGCGCCGCCTTGCCAGATCGGGCCGACCGTGTGAATGACGTAGCGGGCCGACAACCGATAGCCGCGAGTGATTTTGGCTTGACCCGTTTCGCAGCCGTTCAGGGTGCGACACTCCGCCAGCAACTCCGGGCCGGCCACCCGATGAATCGCGCCATCGACGCCGCCGCCACCTAGCAGAGAGCGATTAGCAGCGTTCACAATGGCGTCCACTGGCCGCTGCGTCAGATCGCCTTCCACCAGGCGGATGCGTGCGGATTCAGTCATGAGGCGCGACCTCCTAAATTTCGATCATCTCAAAGTCGGCCTTGGTCGCCCCGCATTCCGGGCAAACCCACGTTGTCGGCACCTCATCCCACCGCGTACCCGGCGCAATGCCATCTTCCGGCCACCCTCTTTCCTCGTCATACAGCCATCCACAAATCACACACAGGTATTTTTTCATCGAATCGCACACTACTCGGTTGAAAGGGTTGAGATTCCACTGCTTTGGGTGATTATCCCATGCCGACTCATCCCGAAACAGCCATAGCCTTTGTTAGAATTCAACCCTCACTCCCGTTGACTGAGCACCGTTCCCCACCATGTCCCCTACCGTTTCCCCCTTTCCTGTGGTTCTGGTGCTGGCTGGCAATGATCCCAGTGGCGGAGCGGGGATAGCGGCAGATATTGAAACCCTGGTTAGCCTCGGCTGTCATCCCGCGCCGGTGCTCACCGCCTTGACCGTGCAGGACACCCACAATGTCCATGCCCTGCTCCCGGTTCCAGCGGATCAGGTGCTGGCGCAAGCGCAGGCTGTGCTAAACGATCTGCCGGTAGCGGCGTTCAAAATTGGCGTCATGGGTAGCGTTGAAAATGCGCTGGCCCTGCACACGCTGCTGGTCGCGCACCCCACGATTCCAGTGGTACTTGATCCAGTGCTGGCGGCGGGCGGAGGCACCGAACTTTCCAGCGCGGCGCTGATTGCGGCCATCCAGACTAGGCTACTACCGTTGACAACAGTACTGACTCCCAACAGCGTGGAAGCCCGACGGCTGGCCCCGGAAGCCGATACCCTGGCGGCGTGCGCCATGACCCTGCTGGCGCGCGGTTGTCGCTATGTGCTCATGACCGGTGGCCACGAAACGGAACCCGCCGATGAGGTCGTGAATACATTGTACGGCAATCACCGGCTGCTGGAGCGTTGGCGCTGGCCGCGTCTGCCTCATGCCTATCATGGCTCTGGCTGTACCCTGGCCACCGCCAGCGCCGCCCTGCTCGCTCGGCTTCGCGGGCCTTCCACAGCCGCCGCCGTGGGTTCCGCGCTGTACCGCGCTCAGCGCTACGCCTGGAGATCTCTCCAGGCCGCCTATCGTGCCGGCGGCGGGCAACATCTGCCCTACCGGCTCTTTTGGGCCCCTTCTGTTGAGAACCGCTATGACGACAGTGAATCAGAATCACTCTAAGCCCGCTTGTCGGGGTTTATATGCGATCACCGATCCGTACTTACTGCCCGACGACCGGTTGTTGGCCGCAGTCGAGCAGGCCATTGTGGGCGGTGCGCGGCTCATCCAGTACCGTGACAAGAGCACCGACGCCGCGCGCCGGTTGGCGCAGGCCAGCGCTCTAAACACTCTCTGCCAAGGCCACCGGATTCCCCTAATCATCAACGACGATATTGAACTCGCCGCCCACAGCGGCGCGGCAGGCGTGCACCTCGGCAAGGACGATGCCACCCTGGCTAAGGCGCGGGCCCGCCTGGGAACCCAGGCGATCATTGGCGCGTCCTGCTACGACCGTCTGGACCTGGCGCGCGCCGCTGCCCGAGCTGGTGCCGATTATGTGGCCTTCGGGGCTGTCTTTCCATCACTCACCAAGCCGACCGAAATCCGCGCCCCCATCGCCCTGCTACGGCAAGCGCGCGCGGCCTTAGACATCCCCATCGTCGCCATCGGCGGCATTACCCCGGAAAATGCGCCGCTGTTGCTAGATCTGGGCGCTGATGCCTTAGCCGTTATCAGCGCTGTGTTCGACCAGCCGGATATTCAGGCCGCTGCCCGTCGTTTCGCCAGCTTGTTCGCCTGAGGAGGCGCGCCATGACCCGTTCCGAACAACTGTTCGCCGCCGCGCAACACCACATTCCCGGCGGCGTCAATTCACCCGTGCGCGCCTTTCGTGGCGTCGGCGGCCATCCGTTATTCTTCAAGCGCGCTGCGGGCGCTTACCTCTACGATGAAGACGACCGCCGCTATATCGATTATGTCGGCTCCTGGGGACCAATGATCGCTGGCCATGCCCATCCGGCTGTGGTGCGCGCGGTGCAGGAGACGGCGGCTAATGGCTTAAGCTTTGGCGCGCCGACTGCACTCGAAACGGCCATGGCGCAACGGATTCAACAGTTCATGCCCTCTATGGAATTGGTGCGCCTGTGCAATTCCGGCACCGAGGCGACCATGAGCGCCATCCGGCTGGCGCGTGGCTGCACCGGCCGCGACAAGATCGTCAAATTTGAGGGTTGTTATCACGGTCATTCCGATGCGCTGCTGGTGAAGGCCGGCTCTGGGGCGCTGACCCTCGGCGTTCCCACCTCCCCCGGTGTGCCGACGGCGCTGGCCGCCCACACCCTGACCCTAAGCTATAACGATGTAGAGGGGGTTCGCGCGCTGTTCGCCCAAATCGGCGCGGAGATCGCCGCGATCATCGTGGAGCCGGTCGCGGGCAACATGAATTGTATCCCGCCCGTACCCGGCTTTCTGGAAGGCTTACGCGCCGTGTGCGATCAGTACGGCAGCCTACTGATTTTCGATGAGGTGATGACCGGTTTTCGGGTAGCGGCGGGTGGGGCGCAGGCACTGTATGGCATCCAACCGGATTTAACGACTCTGGGTAAGATCATTGGGGGCGGGATGCCGGTTGGCGCGTTTGGTGGCCGACGGGCGCTCATGGAGCAATTGGCTCCGCTGGGACCAATCTATCAGGCGGGCACCCTGTCCGGCAACCCGGTGGCGATGGCGGCAGGTCTAGCGACGCTGGCGCTCATCTCCACGCCCGACTTCCATGCCAATCTCGCCGCCAAGACCTGGCATCTGTGCGACGGGCTGACCCGTATCGCCCAAGGCGCAGGGATCCCGCTCACCGCAAATTCGGTCGGCGGGATGTTTGGCATTTTTTTCACAGACGCTATCGTCACCACCTATGCCCAGGCGGTGGCCTGCAATGTGGAACGCTTCAAGGCTTTTTTTCACGGGATGCTGGCCGAAGGTGTCTATCTGGCACCCTCCGCTTTTGAGGCGGGCTTTCTGTCGTCAGCACATACCGAAGACGAGATTGCCGCGACTCTCACGGCGGCCCAGCGTGTCTTTGCACAGATTTAAGTACTTTGCCGAAAGTTCGAGCTGTCCATATGAAGGTAACATATTGAAAATACTACATAAAAATACTGGATAACTTAGGGTTGTCTACTTAAAACGTCGCTCATTGCGGTTCCAGCACAATCACTTGCAGATCGTTTTCCCGATTGGGTTTAAGCTTTTTTGTTACCTCTTTATATCCTGCTTTGCTAATCACCAAACTGGCTTGATGGGCCGATGCAGTAATCGTCACGAAGTTAAAGGAACCATCGGTGCCTGTCGTTTGTTTGACCTCTTTCTGCAGGGGGGAGCCAAGTGCGGCATCCCCCCTGCTCTGCAAAACCACAACTACCCCCGAAAGCGGATTGCCATTCCCATCACGCAGCGTCCCCTTGGCTTGAGTTGCCGGATCACAGCCGACAAGCGCTAGCGCCAATAAAAAGAAAGTCAGTAGCCTCATCATGGGGATTCTCGCCATTCCCGATTCAAAAAGGCAAATTTTTAGTGAATTCAAGCTATTCCTTCTCTAACATAATCACGAACATAAGGCCATAAATCACCCGAGGTTGGCTCGCCCGCCAAAAACCAGTGCTCCACAATAGACGCTTGCTGTTCCACATTGTAAGACGACCAGGGGCTACCAGCGGTGTAGCTATAGGCTCCACCACCGCGCAGGCATTGACTGATACAGGAACTGAAGACGTAGCTTAGAGCCAAGACGCTGTTTTTACCTTGCCAAACATGCATGGTCTCGTGCACCAGCAAATCGGTATTGCTGCTTGACATGTCGTGAAAGGCGCTGCCGACGCTGATGACATAGCCCACATTGATAAAACTGGTCAGATAGCCAGCCAACGCCCCAGCGAAGCCAGTCGCCGCAGTGCCTAATAAGGTGCTAATTAAGGAAGTGGGAATAGTAAAAGGGCGGTTATCCAGACCCGCGCCATTGGTGATCAAGATGCGCAACCGAAATGGCAATGTATCGCCACACACTCTGGTGACGATCTGGTATTCCGCATCATTCATAAAACGGACGGAAGTCGGTATCGTGATGCCCATGTTAAGTTCCTCACTTTGGTGAGCAAAATGTTAGTGATCAACATCCACCCGGTTGAGCAACCGCAGCCCTCACAGCATCCATTTTCAGCGCGCGTTCTCAAGTCTCCATTAACAACATAGTACCTAACTCTCCTTATCTATAACTAGATGAGTACATGCAGAATGTCAACTTATAAGCACATTGCTGTGAAAGTTTAGGTCATCTTCAGTTAAGAGGATGTAACCCGTCAGATTCTATTGGCAGATCGCCGCCTGTCGGCAGCGGCGAGCGCGCTGTGGCTTTACCTTGTGGGCCAGGCCAATCTGGCCAGTTTAAGGCTCACTCTGACCAACCAGTTTGAGCTTGTCCACTGCGGTGCGCTCTCGCCCTTTGGCCCTGAAGCATTGACCGTGGCATCCATTCAGCGACATGGCATTGATTCTGTATGACCGTTGCCAACGACGCGCCAAGAATTTGCAAGGCGAGCCGACCGAGCGATGGCTTGATCGAAGCGCTTTTCAAGTGCTGGCATAGGGTTATTAAGGGCGAGTTCAGAGGTGAAGCATGGCTACTGGCGCAACCTATCATCATGGCGGTTATTCCGTATACATCGCGCCTGACGGTGCCATCACCGTGAAAGCGGGCGATCAGATCAGCCATTATTCGATGGCGAAGTATCACGACTTTAAGAACATGGATATTCGCTTTGGACGCAAGGTGAACGGCAAGGTCAAAGCCTTCAAGGAAATCCCCGGAGCCGACATCAGAAAAATTAGCGTCGGTGAAACAGTCTACGATATCGAAACGCATAAAAAGGGTGGTTGGGACACGGAGCCTTCCACGCCTAAGGAATCGGCGCTGGCGCTGATCGATCAGTTTGAAAAACGCACGAGCACACCGGCTTTTGTGCACTTCAAACGCCAGGACATCGCCGCTCAGCTGCGTGATCGGGTCAATGATCCAAAGAAGATCGGCCAGGACAGCGCCGGGGTGTGTGGACCGACCGCGCTCGTCTACAATCTTGCTAAAGACGAGCCTGTGATCTACGTGACGCTGGTGATTGACCTGTTCGAGAACGGGCGGGCGCGCATTGGCAATCTCGACGTTAAGCCGTCACAAAGCCTGCTGACCTACAAGCCGCTCGGGGTCCAAGGCGCGGACTGGATTCCCGAGGCCAGCCTGCGCAACTCGGAGGATTGGAACAACCTCTATCCACTGTTTCACTCGTGGACCGGTCGCTTCCAGTGGGCGGGGCCATCGTCTCCCCTGGCGATTGCGCAGTGGTTTTCCAAGGTGGGCTACACGGACGCTAAATGGGGTCTTCTGGGCGGCGCCGGCCCCGCGATAGGCAAAGTTGAGCTGATGATGCTCAGCGGTTTCATCCGGCAGAACTATCGCGTTGTTCTTCTAATCAATCACGAGTTGGAGAACCTAACGCAGAGCCGATTGGCGCGTGCTTACCCCGATCACTACGTGGGATTGACAGCCGAGATCAGCTTTTCCCCCAATCCCAACGACCCGACGCCCAACGGCGGCCTATTAGATGCCGATGACTATATCAACATGAAAATATTCTCACATCGACACGAGTATAATGTAGGAACCAGCGCTCGCCACCAAACACGACCACAACCGCTTTCGGTCAAGGATGTTTACAACTATCTTTGGGGATACGCAGCTGGGCGCTATTGATCTTAGGACATCAAGGGCTGTGCTGAATGTCAAGCAAAGACTAGCCCTGATGAAAAGTATGATTATGGGTCGTTTAGTGAGTCATGAAACGGTCGGCAAGCTTCTCTTCCGATCACACACGGCGCTCATGTCGTAATGCGCTCAAGTCAAGTTCCTTTCATACTTTAGCCCTTAGGCGAATTCGTGCCTTTCACTCCCTTTCACATGGGTCCCGGGCTGCTGGTCAAGGCGGTGGTCGGCCGTCGCTTCAGCATCCTCACCTTCGGGATCGCCCAGGTCGCAATGGATATCGAGCCGTTGCTTGGTTTGATTCGCGGTGCAACAGTGCTACACGGCCCTACCCACACGTATCTTGCAGCCTGCGTGATCGCTCTACTCGTTGCGGCTCTCACCCCCCGTCTTTGCCGTCCCATGCTGCGGCGTTGGAACAAAGAGCTATTGTTCTTCCATTTGCCGCAGCTTGTCGAAACCGCCTCCTTTACACCCGCCCCGGTTATCGTCAGCGCTTTCGTCGGCGCGCTTTCGCATGTCCTACTCGATAGCATGATGCATGCCGATATTGCACCCCTTGCGCCTTGGTCAACCGCCAATGGGTTGCTTGACTTGATCTCGGTTAGAACTCTCCATCTGTTCTGTCTTCTCAGCGGCTTGTTCGGTGTACTCGGTTGGCTCTTCGTCGGCCGGCAGAGGTCACCAGTCAGCGCGGGCTTTAGGGGCTAAGGCTACAGTTGCGCGGACGCTGAGTTCATGGATGTCCACCGTAGCTCTAACTATTGCTTCGTGCTTGCTGCGTCCTCTTGCAGCCAGGCCACGGAGAAGAATCAGCCAGACGGCTCCAACCGGTAAAAGAAGATGGCTAGCCGCCGCAAAACCCCATAGCTGACGATGCCAATCCCATCCGCTAGCACGTCCAGCACACTAAGGTCGCGATCTGGTGTCAGCCACTGCGCCAGTTCAATAGCTACCCCGTAGGCCAACAACCACGGTGCCAAACGCCGCCAGAACGATTGGCGGGGAAAGGCATGGTCCGCCAGCAAAGCCAGGGTGATAAAGGCCAGACCATGGTCCAGCTTGTCCCACCATGTGGTAATCGGCACCGTTGACACCGGCATCAACGCTAACGTGGTAATGGCAAGGATGGCGAGCAATAGCGCCAGACGGGCCACAACCGGCGGAATCCAGGGAAACAGTAGCATGGGGATTGGAACCTTCTCCAAGTAAGATCATTTGGCGGGCTAGCGATTGAGAGTGCGTAGCACTGATCGAAGCAGCGCTGGTTTCAGAGGCACCGCGCGATGCGGGATTTTAGGCCAGATGGTTCCGATCCAGCGTGGGCGGCTGATCATACAGTAAGCGCACCGCCTCTGCCCCAAGCAAGCCACGCAAGCGCTTGAGCAGCGCCTCACTGGGCCGAACGCGCCAGTGGAGACCGCAGGCCAGCTCCACCCGTCCCTGGCTGCCAGCGTACTCCAACCACACCACACAGCCGCTATCGGCGCGATGTTCGGCCAATACCGCCATCCATTCCTTGAGTGTCTCCGCCGCGCATTGCCGCGCATCCAGCCGCAGCCACAACCGCCGCGCCGACTCCGCGCGCGCCTCGTCTAAACTCAGCACCCGCTCGGCGTTTAGGCGGATGGTCTGATTAAACTCGTCCCAGCCCAACGCACCTTGAACCAGCAGCACCGTATCTTCCACCAGCAAAGCTCGATAGCGCTCGTACACTTCTGGGAAGATACGAACCTCAAACCGGCTATCGCCATCATCCAGCGCCACAAACGCCATCCGCCCTCCCCGATTGGCGTTGCGGGTGCGCACACTGGCCACCAGACCAGCGACCCAGACGATGCGGTCATTGCTCCGCCGCGCAGAACCAACCCCATTCACATCCTGAAAGCGGGTGACGCGCAGCGCAGCGAGTTCCGCCTCCACCCGCCGGATGGGATGGCCGGTCAAATAAACACCCAGCGTCTCCTTCTCACCACGTAGCCGTTCCTCCTCATCCCATTCTGGCACCTTGGCGATACGCAGTAGTCGGGCCGGAATTTTTTCAGCCACGGCGACCAAGCCAAATAAATCGTTCTGACCAGCGGCGTCGTTGCGGGAATACTGCTCGGCGCGCCGCAACGCCTCCGGCAACTGCTCCGCCAGCGTGGCGCGGTTCGCGCCGAGATCATCCATCGCACCAGAGCGAATCAGCGCATCCAGCACCCGGCGGTTGAGCTTGCGTAAATCCATGCGCTGGCAGAGATCGAAAAGCTCCTGATATGCGCCACCCCGCTCACGCTCCTGAACCAGCGCCTCAATGGCTCCCTCGCCCACGCCCTTAATCGCTCCCAGACCGTAGCGGATGGCCCCGGAAGCGGTGACCGTAAAGCGATACTCCGAGCGATTGAGCGCCGGTGGCCTGATCGGCAAACCCATGCGCCGACATTCCTCAATAAACACCACGACCTTGTCGGTTTTGTCCATATCCGAGGACAGCACCGCCGCCATGAAGGCGGCTGGATGATGGGCTTTCAGCCAAGCGGTCTGATACGACAATAAGGCGTAAGCGGCGCTGTGGCTGCGATTGAAGCCATAGCCGGCGAATTTTTCCATCAAATCGAAAATAAAAGAGGCGACCTCGGCATCGACTTGGCGCTCGACTGCGCCCGTCACGAAGGTACTGCGCTGTTTGGCCATTTCTTCCGGCTTTTTCTTACCCATGGCCCGCCGCAACAGATCGGCCCCGCCCAGGGTGTAACCGGCCAGCACCTGGGCAATTTGCATCACCTGTTCCTGATAGAGAATGACGCCATAAGTGGGTTTAAGGATGGTGGCCAGCGCCGGATGCGGATATTCGATGCGGGCGCGGCCATGCTTGCGGTCGATAAAATCATCCACCATGCCCGATTGCAGCGGCCCCGGCCGAAACAAAGCCACCAGAGCCACCAGGTCTTCAAAACAGTCGGGTTGCAGGCGACGGATCAAATCCTTCATGCCGCTGGATTCGAGCTGGAAGACCGCCGTGGTTTGGTGGCGCTGCAACAAAGCGAAGGTTGCGACGTCATCCAGTGGGATGGCGGTGATGTCGAGCGGCGGTTCGCCAGCCGCAGCCCGCTGCCGATTCACCGTCTGCAAGGCCCAGTGAATAATGGTGAGGGTGCGCAAGCCCAGAAAATCAAACTTGACCAGTCCGGCGGCTTCCACGTCGTCCTTGTCAAACTGGGTCATCAGGCTCGCATCGTCCTGTTCGCGGTACAGCGGCGAAAAGTCGGTGAGGCTGGTGGGCGCAATCACCACCCCACCGGCGTGCTTACCGACATTGCGCGCCAGCCCTTCTAGCTTGCGCGCCAGGTCGATCAAGGTCCGCACTTCGTCATCGTTTTCATACAGCCGCCGCAGCTCCACCTCCTGTTCGATAGCCTTGTCCAGGGTCATGCCCAGCTCGAAAGGAATCAGCTTGGCGATGCGATCCACAAAGCCGTAGGGGTGGCCCAACACCCGGCCCACATCGCGCACCACCGCCTTGGCCGCCATGGTGCCGTGAGTCGCAATCTGCGACACCCGGTCACGGCCATAACGTTGGGCCACGTAGTCAATGACGCGGTCGCGGCCTTCCATGCAAAAATCAATATCAAAATCGGGCATTGACACCCGTTCTGGATTGAGAAAGCGCTCGAACAGTAGATCATAAGTCAGCGGATCCAGATCGGTAATACCCAGCGCATACGCCACTAGCGACCCCGCCCCCGAACCGCGACCCGGCCCGACCGGTACCTCGTGGTCACGCGCCCAGCGGATAAAATCAGCCACAATCAGGAAATAGCCGGGAAAGCCCATCTGAATGATGACAGCCAATTCTTCCGCCAGCCGGGTGTCATACGGTACGCGGCGCGCGGCGAAATCCGGGGCGAGCGGATCGAATAGCTTCTGTAGCCGCTGCTCCAGCCCGGCGACGGCCTGGGTGGAGAAATAAGTGGCGGCAGTCATGCCCTCTGGCACCGGAAAATCCGGCAACACATTCTTGCCCAGCTCCAGTTGCAGATTGCAACGGCGGGCGATTTCTACGCTGTTGGCCAAGGCTTCCGGCAGATCAGCGAACAGTTCCGCCATTTCCGCCGACGAGCGTAGATACTGCTGATCGCTGTAGCGGCGTGGCCGCCGCGGATCGTCCACGGTCACGCCTTCGTGGATACACACCCGCGCCTCATGAGCTTCGAATTCGTCGCGTTGCAGGAAGCAAACGGCGTTGGTCGCCACCACCGGTGTACCGCTGGCGAGTGCCAAATCTACGGCTGCTTGCAAATACTCCTCTTCTTGGGGGCGACCGGTGCGTTGCACTTCCAGATAAAAGCGTTCGGGAAATAACCGCTGCCACTCCGCCAGCCAGGCTTGGGCCTGACCGGGCTGTTCATTGAGCAAGGCCCGGCCCAACTCACCTGCACAACCACCGGACAGCGCAATCAGGCCGTCGGTGTAGCCCGCCAGCCACGCGAAATCGATGACCGGCACACCGTGCCGCTGCCCCTCCAAAAAGCTGCGACTGACCAGGCGGGTTAGATTGCGATAGCCGATCAGGTTTTGGCACAACAGCACCAGCCGCGCCGGTTGCTCGCTCCGGCCTACCCAGGCATCCACGCCCACGATGGGCTTAACACCCGCCCCCAGCGCCGCCTTGTAAAACTTGATGAGCGCAAACAGATTGCTCATATCGGTGACCGCCACGGCCGGCATACCCGCCTGAACGGCGTATTTCACCAGGCTCTTGATGCGAATCAGACCGTCCACCAACGAATATTCGGTATGCAGACGCAAATGCACAAAACGGGCGGACATCAGGATTCCTGGGGGACGGCGACCAGCACGGCGGCGACTGGCGCGAACGAACGGCGATGTTGTGGACAAGGGCCATGGCGGCGCAACGCTTCCCGATGGGCGAGGGTCGGATAGCCTTTATGCCGGGCAAAGCCATATTCTGGGTAAAGCGCATCCAAGCACCGCAATTCAGCGTCCCGCGCCACCTTGGCCAGAATCGAGGCGGCGCTGATCGCCGGCACCGTCGCATCGCCCCGAACAATTGCGGTACAGGGACAGAGCAGGGGCGGACAACGATTGCCGTCCACCAGCACCTGCGCCGGGGCCACGGCCAAGGCCATGACCGCGCGTTGCATGGCCACCAGGGTGGCTTGCAGGATATTGATCGTGTCAATCTCGGCGGCCTCGGCGCGGCCCAGTGCCCATGCCAGGGCGGTAGCGCGAATGGCCAGCGCCAGATGTTCGCGCCGCGCGGCGCTGAGCTTTTTGGAGTCCGCCAGACCAGCCACCGGGTGCGCAGGATCCAAAATGACCGCAGCCGCTACCACCGGCCCGGCCAAAGGGCCGCGCCCGGCTTCATCCACGCCTGCGATCAACAACACCATGGTGTGCCTGGCAGCGCCGTGGGGTTGCTGCCCAGGGGGCGGCATGTCGTTTCTTCGCTACTTTCTGCGACTGTTGACACGGTGGTCATATGGCGCTCGGTCGGCGGCTTGCGCTCCAAGGTGACAAGCCAGCGGTTAGACATCACGTAGGACGTGATCATAGCAAGCTTCGGCAGCGGTTGCCGCCAGCCCAGCCACTCGGCCGCGCCGGTTGGCAAGCCATCGAAATCAACGATAATAGCCGTGCTCGGCTGTGGAGTTGAACCGATCACCACCGGGCGCTCGCCGCACAGGCACGGTTTGCTGACCAAAAAATTGAGATTTTCATGACCATTAGCGCCCGCTTTTCTCCCGACCAACGAATAGCGCTCTACCCCGGTGATTGTTTGGATTTTTTAAGGACGATTCCCGATCAAGCCTGGCAATTGATTGTGACCTCCCCTCCTTACAATCTGGGTAAGGAATACGAGCAGAAGCTGAATTTGCCGGTTTATCTAGCGCAACAAACCAAAGTCATTGCAGAATGCGTCCGTACTCTGGCCGATTCCGGGAGTATTTGCTGGCAAGTCGGCAACTATGTCGCTGACGGCACGATTATTCCGCTGGATGTGCTGCTCTATCCCCTCTTCACCCGTCTTGGCTTGCAGCTACGCAATAGAATCATTTGGCATTTTGAACATGGCCTGCATTGCTCACGGCGCTTTTCTGGCCGCTACGAGACCATACTCTGGTTCACCAAAACCAAGCATTACGTTTTTAATCTTGACCCGGTACGGGTTCCACAAAAATATCCAGGTAAAAAACACTTCAAGGGGCCTAAGGCAGGACAATACTCCTGTAATCCATTAGGGAAGAACCCGGGCGATCTTTGGATCATTCCCAATGTTAAAAATAACCACGTTGAAAAAACCAGCCATCCCTGCCAATTTCCAGTCGAGCTGATTGAGCGGCTGGTGCTTTCCCTCTCTCAGGCCAATGATTGGGTCTTCGATCCATTCCTAGGTAGTGGCACGGCTATCATAGCGGCGCTTCGGCAGGGCCGCAGGGGTGCAGGGGCTGAAGTCGTCCCTCACTACACGGCTATCGCCCAGCAACGGATTCGGCAGGAAATGGCCGGTAATCTAAAAACCCGGCCGATGAACCAGCCCGTTTATGATCCCGAAGCCGCTGGCCATGCGCTGCGGACGGCTCCGTGGCTGGCCGGAGCTACTGCCCGGTGGCAGCGGCTAGAACAGCCCTGAGCCAGCCGATCCCATGAAAGAACTGATTCTCGGTGGCGCGCGCTCCGGCAAGAGCGCCTTTGCCCAGAACCGGGCCAGCGCCAGCGGTCTGGAGGTGTGCTATATCGCCACCGCCCAAGCCGGTGATGCGGAGATGGTGGCGCGCATCGCCCACCATCGTGCTGACCGGCCCGCCACTTGGGGCCTGGTAGAAGAACCCTCGGCCCTGGCTACAGCCTTGCGCGTCCACGCTGCCCCCCACCGGTGCCTGCTGGTCGATTGCCTGACGCTATGGCTTAGCAATCTGCTGGCTGCGGGTGATGAGACCCTGCACACCGAAACCCATACCCTGCTAGCTGCGCTACCCACCCTGCCCGGTACGGTACTGCTAGTCAGCAACGAAGTCGGCCAAGGTATCGTCCCGATCCATCCCTTGGCCCGCCGGTTCCGCGATGAAGCCGGTCGCCTGCATCAAGCGGTCGCCCAGCGCTGCGACCGGGTTAGTTTGATCGTCGCCGGTCTTCCCCTCACCCTCAAGGACTCCCTGGCATGAGCCAACCCTGGTATGACGCTGCCATCACCCCCCCGGATGCCACCATTCTCACCGCTGCGCGTGCGCGCCAAGCACAACTGACCAAACCGTCGGGGTCCTTGGGTCGCTTGGAGGAACTCGGCGTTACCCTGGCCGCTATGCAGGGCACCCAGCAACCGAGTGTCGATAAAATCTGGATCACCGTCTTTGCCGGCGATCACGGCGTAGTGGCCGAGGGCATTTCTGCTTTTCCGCAAGTGGTGACCGCCGAAATGGTGCGCAACTTCGCACGCGGCGGGGCAGCAATTAGTGTCCTGGCCCGTATCTGGAACGCCCGGCTGGAAGTCATCAATGTTGGCACGGTGCAACCGCTGGAAGAATTAGCGGGCGTGCTTGACGCCCGGGTCGGCCCCGGCACCGCCAATTTTGTGCAGCAACCGGCCATGACGTCGGCACAACGGGATGAAGCGCTGGAGGCCGGCCGCGCCGCCGCCGAACGGGCCGCTATCAACGGGGCGCAGATTTTCATTGGCGGCGAAATGGGTATCGGCAACACCAGTAGCGCCGCCGCGCTCGCCTGCGCCCTGCTCGGTCTGCCCGCTGCCCAACTGGCTGGCCCCGGCACTGGACTAGATGCTGTTGGCATCAGCCGCAAAGCGCGGGTCATCGAACAGGCGCTGGCTCGTCCGCGCAGCCACCAACCGCTTGATGTATTGCAACAACTCGGTGGCTTTGAAATTGCTGCCCTGGTTGGGGCTTACCTGCGTTGTGGTCAACTGAGCCTACCGGTTCTGGTAGATGGTTTTATCACCACCGCCGCCGCGCTGGTGGCGATCCGGCTCCGCCCGGAACTGAGCGTCTGGCTGTTTTACGCCCACTGCTCCGCCGAGCCTGGCCATCGCCGCTTGTTGGAAGCGCTGGCTGCGCAACCGTTGCTGGAGCTGGGCATGCGGCTCGGTGAAGGCAGCGGTGCCGCCGTGGCGGTGCCCATTTTGCGTGCCGCCGCCGCTCTGCACGCTGGCATGGCAACCTTTGCCGAGGCCGGGGTTTCACAGGCATGAGCGACTTTACCACCGTGGATTTGCTGCGGCATGGCGAACCGGAAGGCGGCCAGAAGTTTCGGGGCGCGGTGGACGATCCGTTGAGCGCACGGGGCTGGGAACAAATGCGCACCGCCGTGGGTGATTACCACGCGTGGGAAGCCATCATCAGCTCGCCGTTGCTGCGTTGCGCCGCCTTCGCCCGTCTGCTGGCCGAGCAACTGCGCTGCCCCCTGGAGATCGACGACGGCTTTCGGGAATTAAGCTTCGGTGCCTGGGAAGGGCGCAGCGTCGTTGACGTGCACGCCACCGAGGCAGTGGCGCTCGCGCGCTTCTGGCGTGATCCGGTCGCTCATCCGATTCCCGGCGGCGAACCGGTTGCGGTCTTCGCCAAGCGGGTCGGTTGGGCCTGGGATGCACTGCTGGAGCGTTACCGGGGCCGCCAGATTTTACTGGTAGCGCATGGCGGTGTGATCCGCATGATCTTGCGCCACATGCTGGAAGCGCCGGTGCAGCGGATCTGGCGGATTGAGGTGCCGTTCGCCGCTGTCAGCCGCATTCGCCGCCCTATCGACCCAGAGGCGGAAGCACATCTGGTGTTTCACAACGGCCGCCTGCCATGATCCGCGCCTTGGCGCTGGCGCTGCAATTGCTCACCCGCTTGCCCATTCCCCGCATCGGTTCACCACCGTGCCCGGAAGACCTGGGGCGGTCGGTCTTGTTTTTTCCGGTAGTCGGGCTGCTGATCGGCGCGCTGCTGGCCGGGTTGCAAGCTGGCCTGTGGTGGGTCGATCCCGGCGTACTGGCAGCCCTGCTGCTAGTCGCGTGGGTGACGTTGACCGGCGGCCTGCATTTGGACGGTTTGGCCGACACCGCTGACGCCTGGATCGGCGGTCAGGGTGACCGCGAACGCACCCTGGCCATTATGAAAGATCCGCACAGCGGCCCAATCGCCATTGTGGCGGTCGTCCTGCTCCTGCTGCTCAAGTTCGCCGCGCTGCAAGCCTTGCTGGCAGGCGATGCTGGTTTTGTCCTGCTGCTGACCCCGATGCTGGGCCGGGCGATCCTGGTCGCGCTACTGCTGACCACCCCCTACATTCGCCCAGACGGCCTGGGCGCGCCTTACGCCCGCACCTTGCCGCCCTGGAGTTGCGGCGCGCTGATCGTGCTGGCCGCCGCCGTGACGCTGGCGCTGCTGGAATGGCAAGGCGGCCTTGTGCTTGGCGCGCTGAGCTTGGGTCTGTTTGGGCTGCGCCACGCCTTGCTCATGCGCTTGGGCGGCATCACCGGCGATACTCTGGGCGCAGCCTGTGAACTGGCGGAAGCGGTCGTATTACTGACGGCGGCGCTTTCATGGCCAGCGCCGTAGCGGCTAGCGCGCTTACACGCACCAGCCTTGTTATTGACTGCGCAAGGCCTGCAACACCGGCGCGGTGTCCGGCCATACACCCCGCCATAAAGCGAAGGCTTCCGCTGCCTGTTCCACCAGCATCCCCAAGCCATCCAGAGTTTTGGCGGCACCTTGCGCCTGACCCCAGCGCATAAACGCGGTCGGTTCCTGGCCATACATCAGGTCATAGCACCAGCCGTCCGCCACCAGAATAGCATCGGGCACCGGCGGCGTAGCGTCGGTTAAGCCCGCCGCCGTGGCGTGGATAATCAGATCAAATTGCCGTCCCGCCAGATCGGCGAAGCCGCAGCCGGACACCACGCCGAGGTCACCGAAACGCAGCGCCAATTCCGCCGCCTTGCCGGGCGTGCGATTGGCGATCACCAGCAGGGCGGGCCGTTCCATCAACAAAGGCTGCAAGATGCCACGCACTCCACCACCCGCGCCCAGCACCAGAATGCGCCGCCCCGCCAGCGTATAGCCCTGATGGCGCAGATCACGCAATAACCCCAGGCCATCCGTGTTATCGCCATACGCCCCAGCCGGACCAAACTTCAGGCAATTCACCGCGCCGGCCCGCTCGGCGCGGGCGCTGAGCTGATCAGCAAAGACCCAAGCATCCTGCTTAAACGGCAAGGTCACATTTAAGCCTTTACCGCCCGCAGCGCGGAACGCTTTGGCGGCGGCAGCGAATTCCCCCGGCGCCACCAACAGGGCGCGATATTCCAGATATTCGCCAGTCTGGGCGGCGAATAGGGTATGGATCCGCGGGGATTGACTATGGGCAATAGGATGACCCATCACGGCGTATTGATCGGGAGGAGTGGTCATGAGCGCTATCACGGTTCTTGATGAGAGGTCAGCGGCGCGCGCAGTTGTCGCGCAAATTCGGTCGGCGGGACATATTGCAGCAACACCTTACCTTGTTCGTTGAGCATCAGATCCAAGCCCAAGGCCGGATACAGCCAATGGGTGCCATCGGCGCGCACGATGCGTTCAGTCGGCTCGCCAAAGCGCTTGTGGATCAATTCAGCGTCGAATTTCACCATAGGAGCCCAGGTGATGGCGGTCATCACCGCACCCAGACCTGCTGCGGCGTCCGCCTCGGCCACCGCATAGCGTCGACTGCCACCAGCGGTGGGCTTGCCGATACCGGCGCGCACGCGCAACGCCTGCAAGACCTCCTCCGGCAACCGCGCCGCCAGCACCATCCGCGCGTTCAGACCGCCCACCACCGCATCTCGAAAATAGGCCTCCAAACTTAACGCCCCGTCGCGCTCTTCAAACACGCCCAGTTCATAGCGCCGCCCCAGCTTAGCCACCGCTTCCCGCACCGTGCTCTGACCCAAAGTCAGACCGAACACCGTCAGCGTCGTCCCGTCCGGGCCTACGCCAATCTGCCACGGCAGGTCCTGACCGGGCGTGGACGCTTGACCGCCGGGCGGGCGCATCACCGCCAGAAAAAATCCGCTCAGCGCCAGGCCCAGCGCCACCAACAGCCACACGCTCCCGCGTTTCATGCGGATCGCAACCAGCCAGCGACTTGCGCAGCGAAATAGCTCAGAATCGCGTCCGCTCCAGCCCGTTTGATCGACAAGAGCGCTTCCATCACCACCGCCTGCTCATCCAGCCAGCCGTTGCGGGCCGCCGCTAGCAGCATGGCGTATTCGCCGCTGACCTGATAGACGAAAGTCGGCGCGGCGAACTGGTCTTTGACCCGGCGCACGATGTCCAGATACGGCATTCCCGGCTTAATCATCACGATATCCGCACCCTCCTCCAAATCTAGGGCCACCTCGCGCAACGCCTCGTCGCTGTTGGCCGGGTCCATCTGATAGCTGGTTTTGTTGCCCTTGCCCAGCGCGCCCGCTGACCCGACTGCGTCGCGGAACGGCCCGTAGAAACTGGAAGCGTATTTGGCGGAATAAGCCAGAATCCGGGTATGGATGAAAATGTTGGATTCCAAGGCGGCGCGGATCGCGCCGATGCGACCGTCCATCATATCGGACGGGGCGACGATGTCCGCGCCGGCTTCGGCATGGGACAGGGCCTGGCGAATCAGCACCGTCACCGTTTCATCGTTTAGCACGTAGCCGGACGCATCAACCAAGCCATCCTGGCCATGGCTGGTGAAAGGATCCAAGGCCACGTCCGTTATCACGCCCAGTTCGGGAATGTGGGCCTTGAGCGCCCGCACCGCGCGCTGTGCCAAGCCATTGGGATTGTAGGCCTCGGCGGCATCCAGCGATTTCGCGGCCGGTGGCGTGACCGGAAACAGCGCCACCGCCGGCACCCCGAGGGTCGCCAGTCGTTCGCCGTGGCGTAACAACTGGTCAATACTGAGGCGCTCCACGCCAGGCATGGAGGCCACCGGTTCGCGCCGATTCTCCCCTTCGATCACAAACAACGGTTGAATCAGGTCGGCGACGGTCAATACAGTTTCACGCACCAAGCGGCGCGAAAATGCATCGCGGCGCAACCGGCGCGGGCGCACGCCGGGAAACTGACCAGTAACCAGTTGCGGTAAGCAGGACACAGCGTGTTCCTCCAAAACAGGGGGCAACCATAGTCAAGAGCGGATGAGGGCGGCATTATAAGCTATAAGCCCAATCAGGTCGGATCACTGCCGCGCCCGGCCTGATGGCCCAGCCGCCGACCCGGAACCTGCCGATGCGCTTTTTAATCCACTATGAACCCTTCATTCGCCTGGCGTGCTTCGCCCTCGTGCTGTTGGCGATGATGCTCTGGGAACGGCGCTGGCCGCGACGGTCGCTCAGCTTGATGCGCCAAGCGCGCTGGCCCGCCAATCTCGGTATTGTCATCGTGGATAGCGTGGTCGTGCGGCTGGTGTTTCCGGTGCTGGCGGTTGGCGCAGCGGAAGTGGCGGCGGTGCGCGGCTGGGGCCTGTTCGCCTGGCTTGATGCGCCCTTTGGGCTGGCCTTGGTACTCTCGTTATTGGCGCTGGATTTAGCGATTTACACACAACATGTGCTATTCCACAAGCTGCCACTGCTGTGGCGCTTGCACTGGATGCACCATACAGATCTGGATTTCGATGTCACCACCGCTCTGCGCTTTCATCCGTTGGAGATCATGCTGTCCATGCTCATCAAGCTGGCGCTGGTCGTGCTGTTGGGCGCGTCGGCGGTCGCGGTGCTGCTGTTCGAGATCATTCTGAATGCTACCGCCATGTTCAATCACAGCAATGTCGGCCTGCCGCCACGGCTGGATCGCCTCTTGCGCTGGATCGTGGTCACGCCAGACATGCATCGCGTGCATCATTCCATTCGGCGTGAGGAGACCGACAGCAATTTTGGTTTCAACCTGCCGTGGTGGGATCGCCTGTTTGGCACCTATCAGGAGCAACCGCGCGACGGCCATAGTGGCATGACGATTGGCCTGGAAATTTTCCGCGACTGGCGGGCGACTACGCTGAGCGGACTGCTGCTGCAACCCTTTATCAAGGAACACAGCGCGCATTCGGCCTGAATGCACACAGCGCGCATTCGGTGCGACGCAAGTTATTGGGGAGTTTAGCCCACTGGTTGCTCGCGCTGCTCTAGCGCCTCCCAGCGCGCGTAAGCGGTTTCTAATTCAGCCTCCAAGACCCGCAGTTCCTCTAAGCGCTGGGTGATGGCTGCCGAATCCTGCTTGTAAAACACCGGATCGGCGGTCAAATTTTGTAAATCCCGCTGCCGTTGCTCCAATTCCTCGATCTGGGCTGGCAACCGCTCCAATTCCCGCCGCTCGTTATAGCTAAGTCGGCCCACCGCGACCAGGCGCGGCGGTTTTGGCGTGGGGATTGGCGCGGGCTTGGGTTTAGCGGCGGGAGCCGATTCCAGCGCGGGCCGCTGCCGCAACCAATCGCTGTAACCGCCGACATATTCCTGCACGCGCCCGTCGCCCTCAAACACCAAACAGCTAGTCACCACGTTATCCAGAAAGGTCCGGTCATGGCTGACCAGCAGCAGGGTGCCAGTAAATTCCAGCAACAGTTCCTCCAACAGCTCCAGCGTTTCCAGATCCAGATCGTTGGTTGGCTCATCCATCACCAGCAGATTGGCCGACTTGGCGAACAATCGCGCCAATAACAGCCGGTTCCGCTCACCGCCGGACAGGGATTTGACCGGCGAACGGGCGCGGTGCGCGGGAAATAGGAAATCACCGAGATAGCCGATGATATGGCGACGCTGGCCGTTGGTTTCGATGGTTTCCCGCCCGCCCGCCACGCTGTCCAGCACGGTTTGCTCGGGGTTTAGCTGCTCGCGCAGTTGATCGAAATAGGCGATTTCCAGCTTGGTCCCGTGCCGAACTTGGCCGACATCCGGTGGCAGACGTCCGAGCAGCAGATTCAGCAGCGTGGTCTTGCCGGAGCCGTTGGGACCGATCAGGCCGATGCGGTCGCCGCGCAGGATCCGCGTCGAGAAATGGCGGAGCAGCGGTTCGTCCTGCCAGGCGTAGCTGATGTTTTGCGCTTCGATCACCCGCTTACCGGATGTTTCGGCCTGCTCCAGCGCAAAGCTGGCTTTGCCGGTTTGCTCGCGGCGCTGGCGGCGCTCCTCGCGCAAGCCCAGCAGCGCCCGCACCCGACCCTCGTTGCGGGTGCGGCGGGCTTTGATTCCTTGGCGAATCCACACTTCTTCCTGGGCCAGGTTCTTGTCGAATTTGGCATTGTGGCGAGCTTCGACCTCCAGAAAAGCGGCTTTTTTCTCTAGAAAGTTAGCGTAATCACCCGGCCATGATGTGAGAACACCGCGATCCAATTCCAGCAAGCGCGTTGCTAGGCGTTGCAACAAGGCACGGTCGTGGGTGATGAACAATAATCCGCCGCGAAACTCCAACAACTCGCCTTCTAGCCACTGGATGGTTTCCAGATCGAGATGGTTGGTTGGCTCATCCAGCAACAGCACGTCGGGATCGCGCACTAACGCCCGGCCCAGCAACACCCGCCGCCGCCAGCCGCCGGACAGTTCCGCTAAGGGCGAGTCGGCGGGTAATTGCAGGCGGCTGATGACAGTATCAACCCGCTGTTGCCAGCGCCAGCCGTCACGGGCTTCCAAGTCGTGTTGCAGCCGTTCCATCTCGCGCAGCGCTTCCGGTGTGGAGGCTTGAGCGAGTTGAATTGCGGCTTCGTGATATTCGGCCAGCAGTACCCCTAGCCCTTCCAGCCCGCCGGCGACGATCTCGAACACGGTGGCTGTGGTATCGGCGGGCAACTCCTGTGCTAGCGTGGCGACGCGCAAGCCGGGCTGACGCCAGAGATCGCCACTATCCGGTTGGATTTCGCCAGCCAGCAGGCGCAATAGAGTCGTTTTGCCCGCGCCGTTGCGGCCAATCAGGCAGACTCGCTCGCCGACATCGAGTTGAAAGCTGGCGTCGTCTAGCAGTTTTTCCGCGCCGAAGGCGATGGAGAGGTGGTCGATGCTCAATAAGGGCATGAAGTCACTGTTTAACCGGTTGTTTAATCAATACTGCGCCATGTTTTCCACGCGAAAGACTTGCTCTTCCTCAACGCGATTCTTGCTTTTACGGACTTATTCCTTGCCTGGACACTGGCTTGCCGACGCAGCATCGCGCTGCAGTGAGACATTAGGTGATGAGGTGAAGTAAAAAGAAGGCCCTGCCATCCACACTCCATAAGTAAAGACGTCCATGCATACACCCTCTGGACCCATCGGAAGTTTGTTGATCAACCTCCATGAAGAGCCATTGCGTTTCTGGTTGCGGGCGCACGACCCAATCCGGTTTACCTGCAATGACGTCCAAAAAACGCTGGATATAGTCTTTAGGATTAGCGGGCGTAAGCTTTAGCTTTGTTAGAAGAGTGGAAATGGCGTTGGCATCCCGTGCTTCCAAGCGCCACAACTCCTCTCCATCATTGAAATTGTTATGGCGAAAATAATGCGTAACTCGAAAGGCAGCGGGGATGGGGCCACAAACTTCCAATGGCGGCATTGCCACAGAAAGGAAGTCGCTATCACTAGTATCCCAAGACTTAGGCCAAGTATGCCATAACAGAATCAGCCACAGTGCCATACAGACGGCGAGAACCAGCCCGCATACTCCCGCTATTGCGTAGCCCAAAATCTTGAGAAGTTTTTTCACGAAGAGCACCTAACGGGGCGGCGGATAGCGGTCCGCTGTAACCGGTTGTTAAGTTGCTTTCAACTGCGTAATTCCTATTTTTATAAAAACTTCCACTTCACAAAGATCGCTGCCATAGCCGGCGGCAAGAAAAGCAGAAGGAAGATGGGTAATTCTTCCTGGATCGAGTAACCTGCCTGTGCAACACCTATCCACATATTGGCGGCGGCTACCAAGAGCCAGAGCACGACAAATGCTGTGGTCGCAATCGTGGTTGACGTAGCGCTGCTCTTGGCGAAAAGCTTTGCAAGGCCAAGGCAAACCGCCCAGACCACGAAGCCTCCAAATAGGATGATTAAGGTGCGCATAGTGAGTTTGTATCGTGCGTGGAGGGCGTCTCTTTTCATGGTCTGACGACGGACAGGTTCCATAGCGCCCATCGCAAAATCCGCTTCAAGTCAAGATAAGACATTTATTAACAATAAAATGATTTTCCTTTGGAACGTAAAATAGCAAGATTCAAAAACCCCTTACAACCCCGCCCGCCGGGCGATACCCTTGGGCTTGCGCTTCTTCAGGCGCTGCGCTTCTTTCTGGCGGCGCTCCGCCCATTCAATCAACAACTGCTGCGAGCTACGCGCCTCGCCGCCTTCCTCCGGTCGCCGTTGAATATAGCTGCCATCGGCCTGCATGTCCCAGGCGCTGCGCCGGTCATTGATCTGTAAATCCAGCAGTTGCCGCAGATCACGCTGCAACTCTGGCGTATCTACAGGCGTCACCACCTCGACCCGGCTTTCCAGATTGCGCTTCATGCAATCCGCCGAGCCGATGAAATACTCCTCGGTGCCGTTGTTGTGAAAGTAGAAGATCCGGGTGTGCTCCAAAAATCGGCCCACAATGCTAATGACGCGCACATTTTCCGAAAGCCCCGGAATGCCGGGCCGCAAGCGGCAGGTATCGCGCACGATCAAATCCACCCGCACACCGGCTTGTGATGCACGGTAAAGCGCAGTGGTCACTTCCTTGTCCTCCAGGGCATTCATTTTGAACTGGATCCACGTCGGGTGGCCGACCTTGGCATGGCCGATCTCGCGCTCGATCCGGGCCAGCAACGCCGGTTTCAACACCTTGGGCGCGGGCAACAATTTCCGGTAATTACGCTTGGGCACATAGCCAGTGGTTAAGTAATTGAATAACTCGGTCAAATCCGCGCCGATCACTGGATCGCAGGTCAACAGCCCCAGATCGCAATACAAGCGCGCCGTACCGGCGTGATAGTTGCCCGTGCCGATATGCGCGTAACGGCGCAAGCCATTGAAATCGCGCCGCACCACCAGAATCACCTTGCTATGGGTCTTCAGTCCTACCACACCGTAGGTGACGTGAATTCCAGCTTCTTCCAAATGATTGGCCCAGCGGATATTGGCGGCCTCGTCAAAGCGCGCCTTCAATTCCACCACCACCGCCACTTGCTTGCCGTTTTGCGCGGCGTCAATCAAAGACTCAATGATCTTGGAATCAGCTGAAGTACGGTATAGCGTCATCTTGATTGCCAGCACCTTGGGATCCAGGCTGGCTTCCTTGACAAAGCGCTCCACCGAGGTAGCAAACGATTCATAAGGATGCTGCAACAAAATCGGTCCGGTCTCGCGGATGATGTGGAAGATATTGCGCTTGTCACTCAATTTGGGGTGGTCGAGCGGATGATGAGGAGGGTCGTGCAAATCGGGGCGATTAATGGCGACAATCTGGAACAGATCGCGCAACGCCATCATGCCATCGATTTCAAACACCTCGCTGGCTTCGTCCAGACCCAGTTCAGCGGCCAGCATACCCCGATGCGCCGGATCCATCTCCTTGCCCACTTCCAGCCGGACGATGGGGGCAAAACGGCGCTCCCGCAACTCCGATTCGATCATCAACAACATGTCATCGGCCTGGTCCTCGTCCCGTTCCGTGATCGCATTGCGGGTCACCCGAAAGAGTTCACAAGCCTCCACCACCATACCGGGGAACAGCAGATCGAGGTTGTTGGCGACCACATCTTCCAGCGGCACGTACAAATCCTCCTCGCCAACCCGGAGAAAACGCGGAATCCCTGAGCCAATCGGCACCTTGATGCGAGCCAGGCCGCTGGACTCGTCGTTGGCGTAGCGGACCGTCACCAGCAAATTGAGCGACAGGTTGGAAATAAACGGGAACGGGTGCGCCGGGTCCATGGTCTGTGGCGTCACCAACGGGAAGATATTGAGCAGATAGTATTCCCGCATCTGCTTACGCTGCGCCTCGCTCAACCGCTTGTAGCTGCGCAGGCATATCCCCTTTTCCTTTAGCAACTCGTGCAATTCAGACGCCAGCCGCCGCTGCTGCTCCACGATGTCGCGCACCACCGCCAGACACTCCGCGAGCTGTTGTTCGGGACTGCGGCCATCCACCGTCAGCTCCCGCACCCGCGCGCCAATCTGTTGCTTCAGGCCCCCAATGCGCTTCATGAAAAATTCATTCAGATTGGCGCTGACGATGGCCAGAAATTTCACCCGCTCCAGCAGCGGGGTGCGCTCATCCTGCGCCTCGTGCAATACTCGTCGGTTGAACGCCAGCCAGGTTAGCTCGCGGTTCAGATACCATTCCGGGGCCTCAAGATCGACGGCTGGCTCTGGCAGTGTGGCGGCTCCGGCTGCTGGCCCCTCGGAACGCCCACGACCCGCGCGCGGTTTTTTTCCTTCTGCGTTTTGGGTGGTTTCCACGTCGTCGGACGCCACTTCAGCCTGTTCGCTCATCGTCACACCTTAGCGCCTTTCAGATTTTTATGATCGGAGCGGGCGCGTTTGTCATTGCTGGCCAGCACCGCTTCCAGCCGCTCGCATAGCGTGCGCAGCACTTCGACACGCGCATGGCGTTTATCGTTCGCTTCGATCAGCGTCCAAGGCGCTTGCCGAGTACTGGTGCGCTCCACCAGATCATTGACCGCCATCTCGTAGTCCGCCCAGCGCTCACGGTTGCGCCAGTCCTCTTCAGTCAGCTTCCACGCCTTATAGGCAATTTGCTCCCGCTCCTGAAAGCGGCGCAACTGCTCGTCTGGGGTGATGTGCAGCCAGAACTTCAGCAGCACGATCCCTCGTTCCACCAGTTGCGCCTCAAAATCGTTGATCTCGGCATAAGCGCGCTGCCATTCGCGGGTGCGGGCGAAGCCTTCCACCCGTTCAACCAGGACCCGGCCATACCAACTACGGTCGTAGATCGTCACCCGGCCAGCACGCGGGATGTGTCGCCAGAACCGCCAGAGATAATTATGTGCGGCTTCCTCATCGGTGGGCGCGGCGATCTGGATCACCTGGTAGTCGCGGGCATCCAGCGCGGCGGTGATTCGGCGGATGCTGCCACCCTTGCCAGCGGCGTCCCAGCCCTCAAACACCAGAATGGTCGAGACTTTGCGCTCGCGTGCGCTACGCTGGAGCTGATTGAGTCTGGCCTGATAGCGTTTCAAACCAGCGTCGTAATCCTCCCGCGCCAGCGTTTTACTCATGTCAAGCTGTGACAGCACAGTGACTGGCGCGACCTCGTCACTCTCCGTCTTCGGTTTGGGCCGCGCACTGCCTTCGCTAGCACTAGCGGCCTTGTCCGCCTCGTCCAGTCGAAACCGGATCGCATCGCGGATCGTGGTCGCCACCGCGACGCTGCGGTAGCGCTCGTCGTAACCTTCTACGATCTTCCAGGGCGCCAAACCGGTGCTGGTCTTCATAATGGTGCGTTCAGCGGCACCGATAAACCGGTCATACAACTCCCAATGCTGCCAGTCCCGCCGGGAAACGCGCCAATGCAACAGCGGATTTTTCTCCAGTTTGCGTAAGCGCTCCTTTTGCGCCTCGCGGGACAGATGCATCCAGAACTTCAAAATCAACGCGCCATCATCGGCCAGGGTTTGCTCAAAGGTTTTGATCCGCTCCAGACGCTCGTCAAACTCGGCCAGCCCGTTGTGGCCGTAGACATGATCAAGAATCGGCATCGAATACCAGGCGCTGAGGAACAAGCCGATCCTGCCGCGCGGCGGCAACTGCCGCCAGAAGCGCCAGTAATCGGGTCGGTCGCGCTCTTCATCTGACGGCTCGCTGAACGCGCGCGTCATCAACCAGCGCGAATCGAGCCATTCATGCAGCCTGTTCACCGTCTCGCTTTTGCCTGCGCCATCCACCCCCGCGAACACTACGATGACCGGAAAATGCGCTTTCCGCAACTCCATCTGGACCAGCAGCAATTCTTCCCGTAGCGCCGCAACTTGTTGATGGTATTCTTCTTTAGGCAACTTTCGTTGCAATTCTGCGGTTCTGAACATAGGACACCCTTAGAAAAACCAACGCGCAAAGATGCGGATTGAGTCGTTGAATCGGTTGCGAGCTAGCGGATTATGCTAACCTTAGTCCGGTTAACTGGCAGATGTTCGATGCGCTCACCGGATTCCAGATGCTCCCCACTGTCCTTCCTGGTGACCGCGCTTTTCATGATAAGCGTTCAGCGCACTCTTTAATTTTAATAAGGAGAACCTCATTATGCAGTGGCGGCTCTTGGCCTGTCTGATCCCGATGACGTTTATCCTGTTACCGGCGGGCCCAGCCCTGGCCGATATTTACGCTTTTGTGGATAAGAACGGTGTACGGCACCTGAGTAACGTCCCCAACGACTCCCGATACAAAATGGTGATGCGCACCCCAGCGTATCGCCGGGATACCTCCCAAGTCTCCAGCTTTGCGCCCACTAATCTGTACAACGGCGGCCGCTTTTACGGCTCTGGCAGCGGCAATGCCTATTGGCCGCGCAGCTATCAAACACCCAATGCATCAGCCCCCCGCCGCTTCTCTCGGATCAATGAAGATCATCGCCAGCGCTTTACCCCGGATGTAAACCGTATCGCGGCGCAACACCAACTTGACCCCGCCCTGCTGCACGCAGTGATCAGCGCTGAATCGTCTTACAACCCGTGGGCGGTCTCGCCTAAGGGTGCCATGGGCCTGATGCAACTGATGCCCGGCACCGCCGCGCGCTTTGGCGTCGGCAACGCCTACGACCCGATTGCCAATGTGCAAGGTGGCGCACGTTATCTGCGCTGGCTGCTTAATCAGTTTAACGACACCCGCCTGGCGGTAGCGGCCTACAACGCGGGCGAGGGTGCGGTACAGAAATACGGTAATCAGATTCCACCCTACCGGGAAACCCGTAACTATGTCGTTAAGGTTTTAGACTACTACCAGAAATATCGGGGCGGTAGCGGTATGTACTATGCGGGAAACACTGGCGGCGGCGCTCCGCTGGCAATGAACAGTAACTTTGATGGCCGCTATTACAGCAGTGGGGCAACCCGTAATCCTGGCGTGGTCGTTATCACCCCGCGCCAGGGCAACCGCCCGGCTAGTTTGACCAATGTCGCCACCGGCTCGAATTTGCGCGCCTATTCAAGCGCCGGGACCTACTATCAGCCCTCCAGTAGCCGGGTCATCGCCGGCAGCAGTGGCAGTCGGCCGCCAGTCCAGGTCAATCTCCCCACCCGCTCGACCGCTTCGGACAACAACGCCGCACTCTTCGCGGGAAACGACAAGTAACCGAGGCATGAACCCGCGCCGTTCTCAGGATAACGCGCGCGATGTGGATGCACGCACTCTCAGCGCCGGTTCCGGTGGGCCGCCTCCGCAGGGCCGACGGTGGAAGGCCGTGCTGGCTCTGGCGCTCCTGGCTAGCGGCGGCGGTGATGCCAACGCCACGGAATCCCTGACCGTTCAGCGGGCGGCGTTTCTGCTCGCCGAACAGGTCTTGCGCATCGAAAGCACCGTGGATCTGACCCGGTTACAGGGCTATCCGCTTTACCCCTACCTCCGCTACCAGGCGCTGAGCCGTCGCCTGCCAGAATTCCCCACCGCTGAGATCCGCGCTTTTTTGGACCGCTACGCTGAATCGCCGTTAGCCTCGCGCTTGCGTGATGCCTGGTTGCGCCAGTTGGCGGCCACCCAACGCTGGCCCGACTATTTGCGCGACTTTCAACCCACCCATAACGCCGAACTGGACTGCTGGCGACGCCAAGCCTTGCTCGCCGCCCACCAGGACGAGGCGGCGCTGCGCGACTTCGCCACCTGGTGGACCCGGGGCATGGCGTTACCCACAGCCTGTGATCCAGTGATCGCCGCGTGGAACGCGCAGGGCCAACCATCGCCTGATCTGCGCTGGCAGCGCTTTGCACTGGCAATGGAGCGCGACAATCAACGGTTGGCGCGCGCGCTGCGCGCCGCTATGCCAGCTAGCGACCAAGCCCGCGCCGACCTTTGGCTGCGCATCGCCGCTAATCCTCGGCTGGTATTGGATACGATGGCGCTCGATTTTAATGACCCACGTACCGCCGCCCTTCTGAGCGATGGCCTCTACCGTTGGAGCAAACGCAACGCCCCGGACGCAGCGGCGGCTCTGGATATGCTCAAAGTGCGCGCGCCGACACTGGCGTCCTCATTAGCACCACGGGAACGCCAGTTGGCGTTGTGGCTCGCCAGCGAGTATCACTCCAGCGCCCTAGCGCGCCTGGCCGCTTTGCCGGAGGCGGTGATCGACCGCGACGTGGCCGAGTGGCGGGTGCGTATTTGCTTACGCCAGGGTGACTGGAACGCTGCCCAGCAGTGGCTCGACCGCTTACCCGCGCCGGAGCGCGCTAGCCCGCGCTGGCAATATTGGCGCGGGCGAGTACTGGAGCTGTTGGGCCACCCGGAAGCCGCCAAACCCGTTTATCGCGCCATCGCCGGGCAACGGGATTATCACGGCTTTTTGGCTGCCGACCGGCTCGGCGCGTCTTACACCATCACCGATACACCGCTGAGCGCCGCAAACCCGGCATTGGAGGCATTGCTTACGCAATCGCCCGGTCTTCAGCGCGCGCGCGAACTCTATATCCTCGGTCGGGAGACGGACGCCAGCAGCGAATGGCAACATGCCCTCCGCGCTCTTGATCGGTCCAAGCTTCTGCAAGCCGCGCTGTTGGCCCAGCGCTGGGAATGGTATGCGCAAGCCATTGCTACCCTGGCGCGGGCCGAACACTGGGATGCGCTGGACGCGCGTTTTCCCTTGGCTTACCGCGATGCAGTGCTGAGTCAAGCGACCGCCAGCGCAGTCGAGCCTGCGTGGATTTACGCGGTCATCCGCCAGGAAAGCGCTTTTAGAGCCAACGCCCGCTCTCCGGTTGGGGCGCTGGGCTTGATGCAGATCATGCCCGCCACCGGTCGCCAAATCGCGCAGGAATTACGTGAACCGCTGTCTGCCGACCCACCGCTGCTGCAACCTGAAACCAGCATCCGTTACGGCGCACACTATCTACGTCGCTTGCTCGAACGCTTGCAGGATAATCCCGTGCTAGCGACCGCTGCTTATAACGCCGGCCCCAATAAGGTGGGGCAATGGCTGCCAACCGCCAGCACAGTCCCCGCCGATGTGTGGACAGAGACGATCCCGTACCGTGAAACCCGCGCCTATGTGCAGCGAGTGTTGGAATATCTCGCCATTTATCAACGCCGCCTGGGGCCGCCAGCCCCGGAACCCTCTCTTGACTCCCGCATGAAGCCGGTGTTGCCGGTCGCAGCTAGCAGCCAAAGCTCTTGGGTTTTTCCTTTGCCATGACCATTCGCAATCTCGACGCGCTGTTTCAACCCGATACCATTGCCCTGATTGGCAACGGCGGCGACCGCGAGGAAAGCATTGCCCGCAATCTGATGAGCGGCGGCTTCAAAGGGCCGATCATGCCGGTAGACCCGCAACGGTGGGCGCTGGCGGGCGCATTGGCCTACCCGACCATCGCCAGCCTGCCGCTGCCCCCAGCACTGGCGATCATAGCCCGGCCGCTGGTGGAAGCGCCGGCGCTGATTCGACAACTGGGCGCGCGTGGCGCGCGTGCGGCGCTGCTGATCAGCGAGACGCGCGGCCTGGCCGCCACCGAGCGCGCGGCGCTGACCCAAGCGATTCTGGACGCCGCCCAACCCTGGCTGCTACGGGTATTGGGGCCTGATTCCCAAGGTTTCCACGTTCCGCGTGCTCATCTTAACGTCACCCTCAATTCCCAGACCCTGTTGCCCGGCCAGATCGCTCTGGTTTCTGAATCTGGAACCATTGGCCAAACAGCCCTGGATCTGGGGCTGCATCATGGCTTCGGCTTTAGCCATGTCATTCACCTGGGTGGTAGCTTGGATGTGGATTTGGCGGACGTGCTGGATTATTTGGCTGGAGATTATCAGACCCGCGCGGTCTTGCTGTATCTGGAACGCATCGGCGACGCCCGCAAATTTATGTCGGCGGCACGGCGCGCGGCGCGGATTAAGCCAGTCATCGTACTCAAACCGCGCTGCCATCCGGTGGAGCCAAATGATGCGGTCTACGCTGCCGCGTTCCGGCGCGCCGGGCTGCTGCGGGTCGATGACAGCGATGAATTCCTGCAAATGATTGATGTGCTCAATACGGCCAAACGCATGAATCGCGGTCGGCTGGTGATTCTGGGCAATAGCTCCAGCATGAATCTGCTGGCGACCGATACGCTGCAACGCTTCGATGGCCGACTGGCGCAGTTATCCGAAGCCACCCAGCAAGGTTTAGAAATCCTGGTTGAGCCGAGCACCTTGCCCAATCCCATTGACTTAGGCGATGCCGCCACCGCCGCTACCTATGGGCGAGCGCTGGATCTGGTGCTGGCGGATCCCGGCGTAGATGGCGTGCTGGTCATCAAAACACCCGGCCCGCTGGACGACACCACGGCCGTGGTGGACGCTGTGCTGCAACGCTTGGCCACAAGTCGTCCCAGCATCATCGCCAGCCTGCCTGGCTCCCGTACAGGAGAAGAGGGACGCCGCCGCTTGCTGGCGCGACAAGTGCCCACCTACGAAACCGCCAGCGCTGCCGTGCGCGCTTTCATGCGCATCGTGCAATACAAACGCAATCAGGCGTTGTTGATGGAGACGCCGCCCTCGCTGGCTGAGGAATTCACCCCCGATGGAGCGGCGGCGCGCGCCATTATTGCGCAGGCGCTGGCTAGCGGTCGCGATAGCCTGGATGGCTATGAAGCCATGCAACTGCTAGCGGCCTACGGCATCCCGGTAGTGGAAACCCGCAAAGCCTGCTCCCCGCACGAGGCGGCGGCGCTGGCCGCACAACTGCAACCGCCGGTGGCTCTGAAAATCGTCTCCTCGGAAGCGGTGGTGAAATCGCGCATCACCGGAGTCGCCCGCTACCTCACCACTCCAGAAGCCGTCTGCCAGGCCGCTTACCAGCTGCTGGCGCGCTGGCGCGACATCACGCCGGGCGCGCGCTTTGATGGCTTCATCCTGCAACCTATCGTGCCGCGCGATGATGCCTATGAGCTGACCATGGGCGTGCGCGGCGGCGGCGGTTTCGGACCGGTCATTTACTTCGGGCAGGGCGGTGCCGAAACCGAGGTGATCGCCGATCTGGCCTATGGCCTGCCACCGCTCAACTTGCATCTGGCCCGCGAAATCATGGCGCAAACCCGAATTTATCGTCGGCTGCACTACAGCTTATTGCGCCGCGCCGATCTCAATGCTCTGGCCCTGACCCTGGTGAAAATTTCGCAAATGGTCATCGACCTAAGCGAACTGGAGAGCCTGGAAATCAATCCGCTATGGGCCAACGCCCAGGGGGTGGTGGCGCTGGACGCCCGCGCCCGGCTGACTGGGGCCGGGCAGTCCCGGTCTTTGGCGATCCGGCCCTACCCCAAGGAGCTGGAGGAGACCATCGTCTTGCCCAACCAGCGTGAATTACTATTACGCCCGGTGCTGCCAGAGGACGAACCCGCCTTGCACGCGCTGGTTGGGCGGGCCTCACCCGAAGATTTGCGCCGACGTTTTTTCCAGCCCATCCGTGAACTCTCCCACGATGTGGCGGCCAGCCTGACCCAGATCGACTATCATCGGGAAATGGCGCTGGTGGCAGTCGGCTCCGGCGTACCCGGCAAGGCTGTGGTGTATGGCATCATTAATCTCAGCACCGACCCGAACAACGAACGGGCGGAATATTCGATCCTGATCGACCGCGCCTTGATGGGCCTTGGGCTGGGTAATCGGCTGATGCAGCGGATCATCCACTATGCGCGCGCGCGCGGGATCCAGGAAATCTATGGTGAGGTGTTGGCGGAAAATCAGCCCATGCTCCAAATGAACCGGGCGTTGGGCTTCGCCGTCCATAACGACGCTGAGGATACTGGCTTGAAACACGTCATCCTGCAACTCCATTCCAGTGCTTCGATAGGGTAAATCACCATGAATGACAAACGGCTCCTAGTCGTCGACGATGAACCCGAATTTGGTGAATTCGTGCGTAAGGTCGCGGTCAGCCTGGGTTATGAAGTGCGTGTCACCACCCACGGCCGCGAATTTCAGCAAGCTTATCGCGAACTACAGCCCACCATGATCGTCATGGACATGGTGATGCCGGAAATGGACGGCAATGAGTTGGTATTGTGGCTGATGGAGCAGGGCTACGCCGCACACCTCATTATCATTACCGGCTACAGTCCCGACTACGCCCGAGATGCCAGCGTCCTAGCTGAATTTAATGGTTTGCGCTCGGTATCCACCCTCACCAAACCGATTGGGCTGGCTAAACTGCGTGAAGCACTCGGCGGTGAGGGTTACACAGGCGACACTGGCTGATCGGGCAGCTCCCGAACAGCGGCCATACGTGCCGCCGTCGTCCGCAGCAGTGCCCGAACCACTGCTGGGGTCAGCGGTTTGAGCAGCACGCCATCGGCGTCGATAATGGGCGTAGAGTTCGAGTGCAAGGCAGCCTGCGGGTCGGCATCGATCAGCGCGATGCACGTAACCGCGCTTTGGCATTCGCGCGCACGTCGGGGAAAATCTCCGTTGGCCTGTGGATCGCACGCTGGATTCCAGAACACCACCACCATGGAGTGATTCGCCAGCAGGTTTAAGCCTTCCTGAGTTGAGGAGGCCACTCGAAAACGTGCGCCGACTTGCAACGCGACGCGGCGCAAGATCATCAGGGTCTCCGGATCCTCATCTACCAGCAGCAATAAGCGGGAATCGCACAGCACCGCCTCACCCTGAGTCGGCACATAATCGCGCAGGATCGCCTCCAGCTCCTGCGGGGCGCACGGACGGCTGAAGTAATAGCCTTGCATTTCCTCACACCGCAGCTCCTGTAACAGCTCAAGCTGGGCCTCGGTCTCTACGCCCTCGGCGATAACGCCCAGCCGCAGGCTGCGCGCCATGGCAATAATTGCCGCCGCAATGGCGTTGCGATCCTGTTGATGGTTTATATCCTGTGCAAACGATTTGTCGATCTTCAAACGATCAATGGGAAACCGGCGCAAATAACCGAGGTTGGAATAGCCGGTGCCAAAATCATCGATACTGAGATGCACGCCCAGGGCTTTCAGCGCCTGTAAGATGCCAAGCGCACCCTCTTTCATCAGTAGGCTTTCGGTAATTTCCACTTCTAGCCGGTGGGGATCCAGGCCTGTTTCCGCCAGAATTTTAGCGATGCGCGTCGGTAATCCGGCATCTTCAAACTGTCGGGCCGATAGGTTGACCGCCATGCGCAAGCCCGCCAAGCCCACCCTCCCCCAAGCCAGCGCCTGTTCACACGCGGTGCGCAACACCCAGTCACCAATGGGCACAATCATCCCGGTTTCCTCGGCAATCGGAATGAAATCCAGCGGCGGCACCAAGCCCAGTTCTGGACTGCGCCAACGTAACAGCGCTTCCACGCCTACGATGTGGCCATTGCGCAAGGAAACCTGTGGCTGATAATGCAACGCCAACTCCCGGTTTTCCAACGCCCGGCGCAACCGGCTTTCCAGCCCAAAGCGCTGGACAGCGGCGACATTCATCCAGTCTGCGTACAGTTGGTAATTGTTGCGACCCTGATCCTTGGCGTAATACAGCGCGGTATCGGCATTCTTTAACAACACTTCCATGTCCTCGCCATCCGCAGGAAACAGGGCAATGCCGATGCTGCAACCGATAAACACCTCGCTGCCTTGAACGAGGAATGGCCGGGCAATGACGATCTGAATCCGTTGCGCGACTCGAATAGCTTCATCGGCATGGCTAATCTCAGTCAGCAGAATGACAAACTCATCGCCGCCTAGCCGGGCGAGCAAATCCTGACCCATGGGTGTTTCTGCGCGGGCGATGTAGTCATTTTGCCGCACGCATTCTTGCAACCGGCGCGCCGCTTCTTGCAGCACCGCGTCGCCCGCGCCATGCCCCAGGGTATCATTGATACGTTTGAATTGATCCAAATCCAAAAACATCAAGGCCAAGAGCCGTGAAGCGCTGCGCGCCGCTTCAATGGCGCTGCGCAACCGCTCTTGCAACAAGACCCGGTTCGGTAAATGGGTTAGATGATCGTAATACGCCAGAAAGCGAATGCGTTCCTCGGCCTGCTTGCGCGCGGTAATATCCTCACGCAACCAGATGAAGTGGGTGATCGCACCATCTGGCGCGTGAATGGCGGAGACATGGGCCGCCTCCCAAAAAAACTCGCCATTCTTGCGCCGATTGCATAATTCGCCCTGCCAAACGATGCCAGAGGCAATGGTTTGCTGTAAATGCTGGCGCTGTTCCAAACTCAAGGTATTGGTTTGCAGAAAATAGGGGGTATTGCCCAAAATGTCGTTCAGGGCGTAGCCACTGACTTCGACGAATTTAGGATTGGCGTATTCGATATGGCCGTTGATGTCAGTGATAAGAATCGAAATTGGATTCTGCTCCACCGCCCAAGAGAGCTTGCGCATGCTTTCCTCAGACCGCCGCCGCTCAGTGATATCCTGACCTACAATCACCCAACCCGCAGGCAAGCCCTCAGCGTCAGCGAAACGGGAAATATTCCAAAGCACAGTACGCTCATCGCCATCCAGCGCTCGGATCGTGCTTTCCCAGTTACGGGAATCTTCAGCGACGATCCATTCCTCGGTCAATGGCAAAACATCCCGCCATTCCGCCCCCAGCAATTCACCCTTGCACAAGGCGAAAAACCGCTCCGCCGCCCGGTTACACTCCAGCAAACAATGCTGGCGGTCAACGACCAAAATAATGCTGCCTGCCGCCTGCACCAAAGTGCGAAAACGCTCCTCGCTTTCCCGCAAACCCAGGAGCGCCTGGCTAGCGCGTAAGATGTAGCGCACCCGGTGATGCAAGACCAGCCATTGAATCGGTTTGGTGATGAAATCGGTCGCGCCCGCCTGATAAGCCCGTTCAATGGATTCTACATCGTCCAGGCCGGTCACCATCACGATGGGTAGATGCCGACCACCGGGCAAATCGCGCAATGCTTCGCAGACCGCGAAGCCATCCAGTCCGGGCATCACCACATCCAGCAAGACGATATCAGGTCGCTCGCGCTGGAACAGCGCTAGGGCTTGCTGGCCATCCTCGGCTTCCAGCACGGTAAAGCCGCCTTGCCGCAACGATGCGCCCGCCAGCAGGCGCTGGCCAGCCTCATCGTCCACCACCAGAATCAGGGGCTGCTCACGCATTGGGGTCATTCCACATCCTCTGGCAATTCCTGACGCAGAATGGTGCGCGCCGCCATGAATTCTTCGTCAATCGCCGCCACCCGCTCCCTGGCATCTGGAACCTGGTGCTCGCGCGCTCGCGCCTCCAGCTCGCGGCATAAGCCATGCAGCTTCATAGCGCCGACATTGGCGCTGCTCGATTTTAGGGTGTGCGCCGCCGTGCGTAACGCGGCGCAGTCCTTGGAATCCACAGCCTGCCTCATCCGTTCAACAAGCGCAGGGGTGTCGCGCAGATACAGATGCACTAGCCGCGCCACCAACGCGGGCGCGCCATTGCGTTCCAGCGCGCGAATTTTATCTAGAACAGCCTGGTCAATGCTGGAGACTGTAGTTCCCAGCCGCCGCGCTGAGGCGTGCAATGTCTTTAGCTCATCGTCCGCCGACGGCTGGAGCAACGTCGGCAACCATCGGTTCAGGACCGCAACCAAGCTCTGCTGGGTAAACGGCTTGCTGAGGTAATCGTCCATACCCACCGCTAGACAGCGATCCCGGTCGCCGCTGACGACATGCGCTGTTAGGGCGATAATGGGCACGCGCCGCGCCGACTGGCCGTCCGCGCCGCTCTCACGCTCGCGAATCTGCGCTGTGGCCTGGAACCCATCCATGACCGGCATTTGGCAGTCCATAAACACCAAGTCATAGCCGCCCTGCTCTAGCCTTTGCAGCGCTTCGCCGCCATGGCTGGCGACATCCACGGCGCAACCGAATTGCGCCAACGCGGCCTTGGCGACTTCTTGGTTAATGACATTATCCTCGACCAGCAGAACGCGCGCCCTAGCAGGCACCAGCACGCGCGCTTCCCTCTCGATGGCTAGGGTCTTGGCCAAGGGCCGTCGGCTGGAAACGCTATTCAGCAGGCGCTGTAAACACTCCCGCAGCGACGCTGTCAACACCGGTTTGCTTAACTGTTGGTCGAATCCGGCCTGCAAGGCTTTTAGAGACCCGGCTTCCTCAAACGCCGTGGCGGTCAACAACACCAGTCTACTTTTGGCCAAGCGCGTATCGGCGCGCACGGCCAACGCCAGATCAGCGCCGCTCAGATCCGTCAGGCGATCATTGAGCAAGGCGATGATATAAGGATCGGCGGGGTCAGCGCTTTGAAGGCGCTGCAACGCCTCTTGCCCGGTCGCAACGCTATCGACGCGCGCTCCCCACGCCCGCAAGGGTGTCTCCACCTCCTCGCGGCCCACCGGATGATCGTGCGCCACCAGAATCCGCGCACCCCGCAACCAAGACGCCTCCGTCTCGCCGCTGGCGGCTAGCGCGGAGCGCTCTAGAGCCAGGTTCAGTTCAAAGGTAGCGCCTTGGCCTGGGGTACTATGCAGGGTAATCGCCCCCCCCATCAGCCCTGTTAATTGCCGGGCGATGGTCAGCCCCAGGCCGGTACCTCCGTATTTGCGGGTCATCGAGCCATCAGCCTGATCAAAGGCGTTAAAAATACGCTCCTGATCTTCTGCGGGAATACCGATTCCCGTATCCCTGACCGTGAACCGCAGCGTATACGCCAAAGATGTCGCTTGCGTCATTGCCACATGGACCATCACTTGGCCCCGTTCGGTGAACTTGATAGCGTTGCTGAGCAGATTGCTCAAGATTTGCCGCAACCGCACCGGATCGCCGCGCACCAAAGCCAAGTTGGGCGGCAATACACAGAACAGCTCCAGTCCTTTGCGATGCGCTATCTCGGCAAATAGCATCGTCACCTCCTCGGCCATCTCGCTCAGATCGAAATCCACTGTTTCTAACTCTAGCTTGCCCGCTTCGATCTTGGAGAAATCCAGCACATCGTTGATAATACGCAACAAGCTGATGCCCGATTGCTGAATGACCTGAGCAAAACGTTGCTGCCGGGCTTGCAAATCGGTGTCCAACAAAAGATCGGCCATACCCAAAATGCCATTCATCGGCGTACGGATTTCGTGGCTCATATTGGCCAGAAATTGCGATTTAGCCCGGTTGGCCGCCTCGGCCTGCTCCTTGGCCACGCTGAGTTCTCGCACCAATGATCGTAACTCCGTATTAGCCACCGACAGCGCGTGCGTGCGCGCCTCGACCGTGCTTTCCAGGCGCGTGTTGTACATCGCCAACTCGGCGTCCCGCTGCTGGACTTGCGCTAGCATATCGTTGAAGCCATCCGCCAGCGCGCCCAATTCATCCTCGCTGGCGCGCATCACTCGCACGGCATAATCCCGGGTGTTGGCAACTTCGTGCATGGCCCGGCGCAGACCCAGGATCGGCCCCGAAATCACTTTTTGAGAATATGCAGCCAGCACGGCCGCCAGCAGCAACGACGCCACCAGCAACCCGGCCATGATCCAGTAGTAGCGCTGTAGACTAGCTCCAAGCTCCCGCAAATCAGAGTAGATTTCGATGAAGCCCAGCATCTGGCTGTCTTGCCGAATCGGCGCTTGCACCACTAGCAACCGAGGCTGGAGATCCAGCATCTCGCCTGCCTCAATCATCGTTGCCCCGGCTTCCAATGCGCGCTGTTGATGGCGGTCATTAGCGGACATTTGCCAGCGTCGCATCCGGTCCCGCTGGGCGTCGGTGAGGCCTGGTGCGCGGTACTCGGCTTGTCGTTGGCCTTGCGGGTCATTGATCACCGCGTAGGAAATATCGGGCTTGGCGCGCAGCACCGCCAGGTTTTGCCGGAGTGACTTGGGATCGTTGAATAACAGGGCCGAGGCGGCATTCGCCCCAATGAGATCAGCCAGAGCCACCAGCTGGCTCTGCGCGGTCCGGTGCTGGGCGTAGGTCTCATTCACGACCAGCGCCACGCCCACCGTCAAAAGCACGAGGGCGTTGGTCAGCAACATGACCACCATCAGTTTGTGCTTGACCGACAGCTTGCCAAACGGGGCCATCATTGACCTTCGCCATTTTTGATGACGACCGTGGCCAATTTGAGCAACTGAGAGCTGAGCTTGAGGCCAGATTGATGAGCGGCGACCAGATTAATGGCAAAACGGATGCGTTGTTCCGACTCGATTAGACCCACCATCCCGCCCATCTGAACAAACTGACCGATGTCACTCACGGTCAGAATGGGTCGGCCGCCGCATTGCGCCAGGATCGCTTTAAATTGCCCCTGTTCAGCACGCCCCATGAAAACGATATGGCAGCGCTCCAGATTGGTCAGCTCTGGGTAGTAGCGCACCTCAACCGGACGGCTTTCCACAGTTTTGCCGGCCAAAACAGCCAACGTGTCGCCAAATGGACTTTGCCCGGCGATACAGATAAGCAAAGGTGTGTTAATTTCGGGAAAGGCTTGTCGTGGCCATTCCACAAATTTAGCAAAGTTGTAAAGATAAGCGGCCTTGACGGTGTATTCGTCGAATGAGTCCGCACGCGCCTCAAATCCCAGCAATAAGACACCCAGCAGCCCAAAGACGGCCTTGGCCAGCCAACGCCATCGCAGCGCCCGGTGCCCGTGCGGAAATTGCGCCTGATGCCGCTGTGGCGCTATCCCTAGCACCGTTAGGGCGGACTTCAAAAAGACCATTTCACTTGGCCATAGAAGCTGCGTTCTACTTCGACTGGAAAGCCAAACGCTTCTTGCACCGCTTCCAAGTGCTGGTTTTCCAGTAAATTAACGCCCACCAATGAAAATTCCAAATCCTTGCGCGGCCGCCAGCCCAGCCTCACATTCACAGTGGTGTAGGGATCAATCTTCGCCTGGGTGTTAACTGACACCAAATTAACCTCGTTAACATCCACATAGCGCCACCAAAGATCCATATCTACGTCGTCTCGTGGGTTCCACGACGAGAACAGCGAAAGCTGCTGACGGTTGCCGTCGGTATAGATAGGTGAATCGCTATCCCTTTGGTTCAAGTCTGAGTCGAGATAGGCATAGCTCAAGCGCAACCGCCAATTCTCGGTAGGCCGCCAATCCGCCGCCCATTCGAAGCCGGTTTTCGTGCCTGCGCCCCTGTTGCTCAACACCAAGGGCAACACCAGATGCGGCCATGGCTCCCGTTCCAGCATGGGAACGCCCGGATTGGCCACGAACAGGCGGTCGTAATCATGCTGGAAGAGGGTAGCGTCAAGCGAAAGCCGCTCCGTCAGCCGGACACGATGGCCAATTTCATAGGCTGTAAGCTCTTCGGATGCCAAAAGATGCGAGCCGGAGAGGCTTAGCAACACCGGTAGGTTAGCGCTCAAAGGCGATGGCGCTAAGGCTCCCAGATTCACCTGGGCCGCATCCCACTCGCCGCGCGAGGGCGTCCGCACGGCGCGTGAAATCGCTGCCCATAAGCGGTGATCGGGGTGCGGAGTCCACAACGCTCGCAGACTGGGTTGCCACTCCCAGCCAGTAAAATCGTTGTGCTCCAGCTTGAGGCCGCCGGTCAGACGCAAGCGGTCTGGGATCAGTTCGATTTGATTTTGGACGAAGGCGCTCCACAATTCCGTGCTCAAACGCTGTGGATGAACCTGACTACGGATGGTATCGGTAAAGCGATCCTGGTTACGCCGGTAACCGAGTCCCCACACGAATTCCTGCCGGTCGTTGAGCGCGAAACTATGTTGAAAGTCAAGATCGAAAGTATCTAAATCTGCGATATACAGGGGATCTCGGCGGTCTTCATATTGATAATACGCTTGCAAAGCCATCCTGGACGTCGCTGAAGAGCGCCGCTCCCAGCGCGCTTGCAAACTACCGCCTGCGGCATCAACCGGGGCCAACTGATGGGCAGAGTAAGGAGGGGTAAGACTAAAGAGCAGAAAGTTCTGGTCGAAATCGGCGTGGTGCAGGTCGCCCTGCACCGTGACGACGTCCACTGCTGAGGGCGTCCAGTCCAGTCGAAAGCCACCCTGGCCAATCTGCCATGCATCGCCCGCGTCGCGTCCATCGGGGGTCACCAAGGAATCACGCGCCGTAAACTGGCCGTAGAGTCGATAGCGCGCCTTCTCGCCTAGCTCGCCGCCTTGGCGCACCCCAACAATTGCTCTTTCTTCGTTACCAAGGATTAAGGTCGCCAAGCCACCTTGGGTATCCTGGGGATGTTTGGTGAGGATGTTAATCACACCATTCACTGCATTGGCGCCCCATAAACTGCCGCCCGGTCCCCGCACCACCTCAATGCGTTCGATCTCCTCCAGCGGCGGCCCCTGGACTTCCCAATGGACGCCGGAAAACAGGGGCGTGTAGATAGATCGCCCGTCAACCAACACCAGCAGTTTATTGGCGAAGCGGCCGTTAAAACCACGGATAGTGACTGACCAGCGGCCAGAATCAAGGCGAGATGCCTCCACGCCCGGTGCAAGCCGCAGCACTTCCGGGATACTCGTTGCCCCGGAGCGACGAATATCGTCGGCCGTGATCACAAAAACCGCCGCTGCTGTGTCCTGCAAGCTTTGTTCAATTTTAGCCGCCGATACCACCTTGATCTGCATTAAATCTTCAATGCTCAGTTGAGTTAAATCTGGAGTGGCCGTCGCGGGCTGGCCGCCCAGCGCCACGCCAAGACCAGCCCCCGCCAACCAAGCTGGCGAAAATCTGAGCCTTTCACGTGACCAGCGTTTGTTCATCGCATTCTCCCTGTAGCCCCCAGCGGCTTTGCCCCACCGCCCCAGGTCAGGTTGATTAAAAAACTTAAGTGCTTGATCGAAAGCTCAGGCAGATTTTTATTTATAACTATTTGAAATTATTTAATTAAATAATAGATAACTTACGATCAAGCGCTTATATTGCCTCAGCCTATACCCATTCCTATACCTCTAAATAGTTGCAACTATAACGCATCATCCATCAAAAATACTCATAATTTTGTGTGAAAAGGTCACTATCTACGCTTCCTATAAGGTGCTTGCTGTCATTTAAAAGTGGCGAAAGCACCGTAAATGTGGTTATTTACCATATTTTCAATATGTTATAGGGTTTTTGTCGCTTTAACAGACAGAGTTTAGTCAAAAAGCTGGGCGATATTAAAAAAGCGTCGTCCAATCCTGGGCCTATCAGCGTCGTCCTGAAACAGGGAAAAATCATTTTTAGTAAGAATTAACCCGTTGGGATCAAAAATCATTGATCGCTTAAAGGACTTTTATTAGGCGGCGCACCTAAGCCAATTGAATCGCAAGAAGTCATGCAAGGCGCTATCCAGCCAGTCGCGCGGATCAGCGGATCAACGCCGGGTCAACACCGCCATGGACTCCACATGCGCGGTATGCGGAAACATATCCAGCACCCCGGCGCTGTCCAGATGGTAGCCGAACCGCTGAGTCAATTCCCCTACATCCCGCGCCAGAGTGGCCGGGTGGCAAGACACATAGACGATGCGTTGCGCGCTCAGCGCGCCTAAAGCGGGCAATAATTCCAACGCCCCGGAACGAGGCGGGTCCAGCAAAATCTTGTCGTAGCGATCTTGCAGCCATGCCGCCTGACCCAAAGCAGTGGCCAGGTTGGCGGGGTAAAAAACGGCATTCGTGACACCGTTGCGCGTGGCATTGCGCCGCGCCCACGCCACCAGACTGGCATCTCCCTCTACTCCCACTACTTCCCGCGCACGCCGCGCCAACGCCAGGGTAAAATTGCCCAACCCGCAGAATAGATCCAGCACGCGATCCTGCGGGCCAAGCTCCAGTAAGTCGCACGTCTTGGCGACCAGAGCTTGATTGATGGCGGCGTTGATCTGCACAAAGTGATACGGTTGGAATTCCAGCGTCAGCGCAAAATCTGGCAAGCGGTAATGCAACGCAGGCTCTTCAACCTCCAGCGGCCGCGCGCTGTCCGGCCCGCCAGGTTGCAGATAGAACGCGCAACCCTGCCGCGCGCTAAACGCCCGCAGCAACGCCAAATCCGCTGTGCTGGGCGGCGCTAACACCCGCAAACTCAAAGCCATGGCCTCATCGCCGCCTGCAACTTCAATCTGCGGCAACTGTTCGCGGATTGAGAGCGTTTCCACCAGTCGCGCCAAAGGTTCCAGGAGATCGCCAACGCGCTCATCAAGCACCTCGCAGCGGCGCAGATCGGCAATATACGGGCTGTGGCGCTCGCGAAAGCCCACCAGAACCCGCCCCTTTTTGGCCACCCATTTAACGCCGAGCCGCGCCCGCCGCCGATACCCCCACAAGGGCCCGGTCATCGGCTCTAGCACCTGTTCTGGCTGGAGCTTGCCGATACGGCTCAGACTGTCCAGCAGCCAACGCTGCTTGACCGCGCGTTGCCCCACCGGCTCTAGATGTTGCAAGGCGCAGCCGCCGCACACCCCAAAGTGCGCGCAACGCGCTTCGACCCGCTCCGGCGCCGACTCCAGGACGCGCACCACGCGCGCCTCGTCATGCCGACCGCGCAAGGCCGTGTAGACGCATTCGACCGTCTCCCCCGGCAAGCCGCCTTCTGCGAACACCGCTTTGCCATCCCGCCGTGCGATGCCTACGCCCTCATGGGTCAAGTCGTCGATGCGGGTGATGAACGGCCCGGCCGCCGCTAAGGCTTTGCGTTTTTTTGCCGCCGATCCGGCCATGCGTCGATCCTCAAGCTGCAAACAGGCCGGTGGACAGATAACGATCACCCCGGTCGCAAATTATGGTGACAATGACCGCGTTCTCCACTTCACGATCCAGGCGCAAGGCCGCCGCCACCGCGCCGCCTGAGGAGACGCCGCAACAGAGGCCTTCCACACGCGCCAAGCGCCGGGTCGTCTCTTCCGCCTCCGTCTGGCTGATGTCGATGATCCGATCCACCCGCGCTGGATCGTAAATCTTTGGCAAATAGGCGGGCGGCCAGCGCCGAATGCCGGCGATACTGGAACCCTCAGTCGGTTGCACGCCGATGATTTGCACGGCGGCATTCCGTTCCTTTAAGTAGCGGGACACGCCCATGATAGTGCCGGTGGTGCCCATCGCGCTGACGAAATGGGTGAGCTTGCCCTGGGTATCCCGCCACAGTTCCGGGCCGGTGGTGTCGTAATGCGCCTGGGGATTGTCAGGATTGCTAAACTGATCCAGCACCCGGCCCACGCCCTCGCGCTCCAGTTGGAGCGCTCGATCACGCGCGCCTTCCATCCCCTGCGCCGCGCTGACCAGCACCAGCTCAGCGCCATAAGCGCGCAACGCCGCGCGCCGTTCCGCGCTCTGGTTCTCCGGCATCACCAGCACCATGCGATAGCCTTTGATAGCCGCGATCATGGCCAGCGCGATGCCGGTATTGCCGCTGGTGGCTTCGATCAACACTGCACCGGGCTGCAATTCACCGCGCTGTTCAGCACGCTGGATCATGCTCAACGCCGGGCGATCTTTGACCGAACCGGCGGGGTTGTGGCCTTCCAATTTGCCCAGCAGCAGGTTACGGTTATGCTTCGCCAAGCGTTGTAAACGAATCAGTGGCGTCTGGCCAATGAAGGATTCCAGCGTCGGATGGTTAGGAGACAGCATGTTCAGATCAAGCTCCAGCGGGTGTGCGGAAAGCGCGGTACTCCGTATCTCTCGATCCCGCGCGCCAGGGTCAACCGAGTATAAACGCCAAATCCGCCACCGCCCATGCGCCCCTGCTCACGGATATTGCCCGCTGTTCCTGCTTACTTCAGGCCCTGCCCTAGCCCGCCGATGACTCGACTCTGTTTAGCGTTGCGCCTCCTTCTGCGCCTCGGTCTGTTGTGCTGGCTCTGCTTTGCGGCCATGCCGCTGCGGGGCCAAACCCAGCCCACCCCCCTTGCCACTCCCAGCGACCCCGCTGCTTTAACTACGCTCACCGTACAGGTTGAAGGTTTGGAAGTCGGCCCCTTACTAGACAATGTACTGGCTCATCTTGATATCAACCGCTTCAATGGTAAGTCGGCCCCTAAGGACAGTGAATTGCAATGGCTGCACGCTAATGCCGAGCGCCAAATTCAGGCGGCGCTACAGCCCTTCGGCTACTACGAACCTACGATTACCAGTGCATTAAACCAGACCACTCGCGGCTGGACCGCGCATTACCGCATTCAATTGGGCCGGACCTTGCCGATCGCTATGGTCGATGTGCGGATCTATGGCGAGGCGGGCCGGGATCCGGTTTTTCAAATCCTGTTAGATAAAAGCCCCCTGAACAAAGGCGCGGTGCTCGATCAACCCAAGTACGAACAATTCAAGCAAAACTTGGAAGCGCTGGCCACCGAGCGCGGCTACTTTGACGCCCGTTTCACCGAGCACGCCATCCAGATCGACTTGCAGGCCTACGAGGCAGTCATCAAGCTGTACTATGAGACCGGCAAGCGCTACCAATTTGGCGCTCTTTCCTTCAAGCAAAACATTTTGTCGCCCGAACTACTGCATCGTTATCCCGATTTCAAGGCCAGCGATCCCTACGACGCTAACGAGTTGTTGAAGCTCCAAGGCGATCTTGGCGGCAGCGGTTATTACAGCCAGGTGCGTATCAATGCCTCGCCGGACGCCAAAACCGCCACAGTGCCCGTTAACGTAGAATTGGAACCGAACAAGCCCTACCAATACAGCGCCAGCCTCGGCTACGGCACGGACACCGGCCCCAGAGGCAAGCTAAAGGTGGAAAACCGCTGGCTCAATCCGCAAGGGCATCACTATGAAGCCGAATTGCAACTCTCGCCGATTCAGTCCTATGTCGGCGCCAAATACCTGATTCCTGGCAAGGATCCGGTCACAGAGGAATACGCTCTGACCGCCAGCTACACCCGGCAAGACTACGAAGAACAGTACTTTGAACGCTTTGCGCTAGGCGGTAGCTGGCAACGGGAGGATGGCAAATGGCTGAAGCTTTATAGCCTGAATCTGCAACAAGAAGAGTATCAAATCAGCGACGAGCCCCGCTCTACCTCTTTCCTTATTATGCCAGGCCTGAACTGGACTTGGGTCGACGCCGATGACCGATTGTTCACCACTCGTGGCTTACTGTTCGGCTTTGAAGTCCGCGGCGCATCCACCGCCTGGCTGTCGGATATCAACTTTGTGCAGGCGCAGGCGCGGCTGAAGGGAATCTATGCCCTAAATGACGACCATCGTTTGATCGCGCGGGGCCAGATGGGCGCTACCTGGATGCAGGAGGATTTTGAAAATCTGCCCGCTTCGTTGCGCTTCTACACCGGTGGCGACGCCAGCGTGCGCGGCTACGCCTACAACAGCATCGGCCCCACCGATGCTAGAAACAAAGTGATCGGCGGCAAAAATCTGTTGGTGGGCAGTCTGGAATATGAGCGGCGCGTGTGGAATAACTGGGGCGTCGCGCTGTTCGTGGATAGCGGTGACGCCTTCAACGGCGCTTCGCCCGAACTCAAAACCGGCGCTGGGGTGGGCGCGCGCTGGCGCTCGCCCATTGGACCTGTGCGAATCGATTTCGCCACCGGTCTGGATCGTCCACCGGGCGACACGTTCCGTTTTTCCTTCAGTCTGGGGCCTGACTTGTGAGCGCCGCCGCCAAGCTGCGCCGCAGCCTGCTCTGGCTGATCGGCCTGCCACTGGGCCTCTTGGTGCTGGCGGTAGTATTAGGCAGCATCGCTATCACCACGGAAACCGGCCTCAACACCCTGTTGGGCCTGGCCAACCGCTTTGCGCCAGGACAGCTTAGCTACCAGAACCTCAGCGGCCCGCTCTCTGGGCCACTCCATATCGAACAACTGCACTACCAAGATGGCCCCCTGCAAGTGAAGCTGGCCAACGCCGATCTGGATTGGCATCCCAGCGCCTTGCTGGGTCGCCGCCTCAATATTTCCCGCCTGCACTTTAAGGGCTTGGAGATTCATCTACCACCTGGTGAAGCCACGCCGCCACCAGCGGAGCCGTTTGCGCTGCCAGAGATTCAACTGCCTCTGGGCATTACGGTCGCTGACTTGCAGGGCCGGGACATCCGTATCGTGCCGGCCCAGGGCAATCCGATCCAGATCGACGCCATCAACCTCAAGGCCCATTCCCAAGCCGATGGGCTGCACATTGAAACGCTGGAACTCAAATCGCCACTGGGAGAAGCGCAGCTCAGCGGCCAGGTCAACCCAACCGGCGACTACCCGTTACGACTCGACCTATCCTGGCAAGGATCGCTGCCCCCTTATGGTGTTTTCACCGGCCAAGGCGTCATTCAAGGGACATTGCGCGAACAACTCACCTTGAGCCACAAAATCACTGGCCCGGCAACGCTACAACTGGATGGCCAGGTACGCCAACCTTTAACCGAAGCCGCCTGGTCAGCCAAAGCCCAGCTCGATGTCGCTGATTTGCAAGCATTCACCCCGGCGCTGGCCGGTAAACCGCTCGCTGTACAGCTAGAAGCTCAGGGCCTTATGGCCCGCTTTCAAGCTCAAGGCAACCTCACCACCATGGCCCCGGAACTAGGGCCGACCACGCTGCGCTTTACTGCGGCGGGCGATCCCAACGTCATCAAACTGGATGAGTTGCGCCTGACCGCCCCAGACTGGGCGTTGAACTTGCTCACCACCGGTGAGGCGCGATTCGCCAATGGCGCTCTCTCCCGCTTCCAAAGCCAGGGCGAGCTGCGCGCTACCGTACCCGAATTAGGGCCAGCCACCTTGCGCTTTACTGCAGCGGGTGATCCTAACGCCATCAAGCTAGATGAGCTGCGCTTGACCGCCCCAGATTGGGCCTTGAACCTGCTCACCACAGCTGAAGTTCAGTTTGCCAATGGCGCGTTCTCCCGTTTCCAAAGCCAGGGCGAAATGAACGCCACCGCGCCGGAGCTGGGCCCGACCACATTGCGCTTCACGGCGGATGGGGACGCCAAGGCGATCAAACTGCATGAGTTACGCCTGGCAGCCGCCCAGCACCCGCTGCGCTTGAACGCCCAGGCCGAAGTACAACTTGCGGACTTGCGGTTCGACGCTTCTGGGCAATGGCAAGCGTTGGCCTGGCCCCTGCGTGGTAGCCCGCAAGTGCAAAGCGCCAGTGGCGCATTCAGCGCCACCGGAACTCCCCAAGATTATCGCTTTAGCGCCACCGCCACCGACTTGCGCGGCCCCACAATTCCCAAGGGCAGTTGGACCATCACCGGCCAGGGTTCGGATCAAGCTGTGCGGGACCTGCAACTGGTCGGCAAAACGCTGGATGGCAGCCTGCAAGCCACCGCTCAGGCAAGATGGTCGCCAGCCGTCGGCTGGCAGGCCACGGTAAACGGTCAGGGCATCAATCCAGGCGCGCACTGGAAAGAGCTGCCCGGCAAACTGAATTTCCGACTAAAAAGCGCTGGTGGCCTGGAAAACGGCAACCTACGGGCGAATGTCCTGTTGGAGGAACTCGGCGGCGTTTTAAACGGACAACCGGTGGCGGGCACCGCCGATGTCAGCGTGCTCAACCAGGATCTGACGATCAGAGCACTGCAAATCAGCGCGGGTGAGGCGCGGCTGGAAGCGCGCGGCGCTTTAACGGAACGCTGGGATCTGGCCTGGAAACTGAGTGCGCCCCAGTTGAAAAACCTGCTGCCCGGCCTAAGCGGCGCGGTCGCCAGTAGCGGCCAATTGAACGGTTCCCGCACCCAACCTTTGGTCGCCGCCAAGGTCCTGGTCACCAATCTGCGGCAAGGCGACACCCAGATTCAGCAATTGCGCGGCGAGGCTAATATCGATAGCAGTGGCGTCAGCCGCTCCACAGTCAAAGCTTCCGGCGAGGGCTTAACGCTGGGCGGGCAAAAATGGCAAACGCTCCAGCTCGACGGTTCCGGTACTCCAGCCGCCCATGAGCTAAAAGCCGAGCTGAGTGGCGCTCCGGGTCGTTTGGTGCTGGCGTTGGCGGGGAGTCTGCAACTCCCGGCGCTGTTGTGGCAGGGCCGCATCACCCAACTGAGCGCCAGGGAAACCGAGGCGGGCCACTGGACTTTAGAAAAGCCTGTGGCGTTGCGCGCCTCGGCTCAGGAAATCAACGTGGACAGCGCTTGCCTGAGCAGCGCCCCAACCCGGCTGTGCATACAAGGCCAATGGCGGCAATCTGGCGACTTTACAGGCCGGATACAACTGAGCGAGCTCAAGTCGGAACAGTTCCAGCGCTTCTTCCCCAAAGACACCAGCCTAACCACAACCCTCAACGGCGAAGCCACCGCCAGCGGCAAAATCGGCGGAGCGCTGCAAGGCAAGCTCACGCTCAACATCGCGCCCGGCAGCGTCAATACCTTGGCCGAGGGCCGACCAGTGCGCATCGCTTTTAACGGCGGCCAGGTATTGCTCACGACTGACGGGCGCAACGCCATGGCACAGGCGCGGCTGGATTTGGCGCAAACCGGTCAAATGCAAGCTAACCTGCGCGTGCAGGAACCGTTCGGGGCCGCCCGCCTGAACGGCAAGCTGGACGCGGCCATCACAGATCTCCAGCTGGTCTCAGCCTTTGCGCCGCAGATCACCGAAATCAAAGGCCAAATTCGGGCTGATATTTCTGTATCGGGCACTGTGGCCAAGCCCGTAGCGCGTGGCGAGATTCGCCTGGAGAACGCTGCTCTGTCCATTCCCGAAGCGGGCCTGCAACTCCAAGACCTCCAATTCGGAGCCGTCAGCACCGAGCGCGGTGTACTCCAACTTACCGGCTCGGTGCGCTCCGATCCCGGTCGCTTGGAACTCAACGGCCAGTTGGATCCTTTCAAACCGCATCTGACTCTGACCCTAACCGGGCAAGACTTTCAGGCGATCAAAACTACCGATCTCCAGGCCCAAATCAGTCCAGACCTCCAGATCGACTTCACCCCACAACAGACCCGCGTCACAGGCAGCGTCACCGTACCCCGCGCTTTTATTCGGCCGGGCGGCGAACGGCCGGGCGTGGTCAACGCCTCAGGCGATGCGGTTATCGTCAAGAACCGTGATGGAGCAGCCCCGAAGGCCAAAGGGCAAGGCATGGGGATTTTTGCCGATGTGCGGGTGATTCTGGGCGAGGCTGTGCATCTGGAAACACCCGCCTTCAAGGGCCGGTTACGCGGCGATCTCCAGGTTGTGGAAACCCCGGAACTGGCACCACGCGGCACCGGCAATATGGAGGTGGTCGCCGGTAAGTACAAGATCTATGGCGAAGAAATCAATATCCAACGCGGCCAATTGTTGTTCAGCAGCAGCGCCCTCGATAATCCCAGTCTCGATCTGCGCGTAGTGCGACAGGAGCGCAATATCATTTCCGGCAGCGAGATCATGGCCGGAGCGCAGATTCGCGGAACGCTGAAAAAACCCAAGTTGAGCTTCTTTTCCACGCCCACCCTAGCCGATCCCGATATTTTGGCTTACCTGGTGTTGGGACGCGCTCCGGGTGGTTCGGGCAATGAATCGGCGCTGCTGTTCAAGGCGGCCAGCGCGGCGGGCGCGGGACATGTCGGGGGAATAACCAAAGGCTTAAGCGACGCCTTCGGGCTGGATTCGGCGGAACTGGGCAGCAGCAGCGGCGGCGGCACTTCGTTTATGTTGGGCAAGCAGTTAACACCGCGACTTTACATCGGTTATGGCATCGGCTTGTTAAACGCTATCAATACCTTTTTCCTAAAATACCAATTTAACCAACGCCTGGTGCTTGAAGCCGCCAGCAACGCTCTCGGAACAGGCGGGGATGCGGTTTATACCATTGAACGTTAGAGGTGATCTGCTTGTTCGTGTGCAGCGCCGCGCTAGCCAATCATCATGTCTGTAAGCTGCCCGGCTTGGCTCATCAGCGCCCCGGCCTCCGGGCAGGGTAAAACCACGCTTACCGCTGGTCTGGCGCGCTACCACCGCCAGCAAGGCCGCCGCGTGCGGGTATTCAAAACCGGCCCGGATTTTCTGGATCCGATGATTTTGGAGCGCGCCTCTGGCGAGCCGGTCTATCAATTGGATTTGTGGATGGTGGGCCAAACCGACTGCCAGGCCTTGTTGTATCAGGCGGCGCGGGAAGCCGATCTCATCTTGATTGAAGGCGTCATGGGCCTGTTCGACGGCGCGCCCTCCAGCGCCGACTTGGCCGGGCTGTTCGGTGTGCCGGTGCTGGCGCTGATCAACGCCCACGCCATGGCGCAAACCTTTGGCGCGGTGGCTTATGGTCTGGCCCATTACCGGCCCGGTCTGCCCTTGGCCGGCGTGCTGGCCAATCGGGTGGCGGGTCCGGGTCATGCCGCGCTCCTGGCGGAAAGCCTGCCGCCGGGCTTGCCTTATTTCGGCTGGCTACCGCGCGATGGCGACCTCGCCTTGCCGGATCGCCATCTGGGCCTGGTGCAGGCTGCGGAAATCGCCGATCTGGATGCCCGGCTGGACCAGGCTGCGGCCCGGATCGCTCAGACTGGACTGCGGGTGCCGCCGCCGCCCACACCGTTTGCGACGGTGCGCACTGCGGTGCCGCCACCCTGGCTTGCGGGGGTGCGGATCGGTGTTGCCCGCGATGCCGCCTTTGCGTTTTTATACCCGGCTAATCTGGATACTTTGCGGATGCTGGGAGCGGAGCTGGTGTTCTTTTCCCCCTTGGCTGATGCGACGCTGCCCACCGTGGATGCGGTGTATCTGCCGGGCGGCTATCCCGAATTGCATCTTGACACTCTGGCCGCTAACAACACGCTGCGCGCGGCGTTGCAGCACCATCATCAAGCGGGAAAACCCCTTTATGCTGAATGCGGCGGCCTGCTCTACCTGTTGGAAACGCTGAGCGATCAGCACGGACACCGTGCGCCGATGCTGGGCTTGTTGCCAGGACACGCGGTCTTGCAGCCCAAGCTAGTGAGCTTGGGAATGCAGGCGGTCACGCTGCCGGAAGGTGAGCTGCGCGGGCATACCTTCCATCATTCTCGGCTGGAAACACCGTTGCCCGCACTGGCGCAGGGTCGCCGCCAGCGCGATGGCCAGCCTGGCGAGGCGGTGTATCGGGTCGGACGCTTGACCGCTTCCTATCTGCATCTGTACTTTGCCAGCCATCCGGCGGCGGCGGCGCGCTTGTTTTTCCCGCGCGTTTCGGCTGCTCTTGAGGTATCATGCGCTGACGGTAATGCCTAGTAATAGCCTATATAATTTGTCATTTTATTAGTTCATGCTATCGAATAGCATACAAAACTTCTTACTCTTTCCCCTACTCTAGAGTCAATAACCGGATGGCTTCTGTCTCTGATCGTGTCGTTAGCGCCTTGCGTGAGTGGGCAGCGGAAACTCCCATAGCGGTACGCATCCAGGGTGATTGCATGGCTCCTTTGCTCAAATCCGGGGCTACGGTGCGTATTATGCGCCAGCGTTTTTATCCGCCAGGCGATGTCGTTGTGGTGCATACCACAGATGGGCGCTTGCTCGCGCATCGCTTACTGGGTTGTTACCGACGGCAACGACAATGGCGCTGGCTGACGCAGGCGGATAGCGCCTTGTGGCCTGATGGTGCCGTGCCCACGGAGCGGGTTCTGGGTAAAGTATATGGTGGGGAGTGTTCGCCCTTGCTGGTACGGGTACCACTTACGCACCGTCTGAAAGCGCTCCTCCGATTTCTGTTGTTTGGTTTTTTCGTGCTGATTTCCTATGGTTTAAGGACGAGGCGGCCGTGAGTTTTGGTGAAAATTTTCTAAAATACCCCGATCTTTTCCCGGCGCGACCCAGCGGTGAGCCGTGGGGTGCTGAGCAGATTGCCATTCGTTTTGCGGGAGACGTTTATCTGTGCTCTGGCCTAAGCACGACCCAGTTTGCAGCGGTCCAGCAACGATTTAGCGAACTCATTCTCCCGATAGAAGAGGCGCCACCAACCGCAGTGACTATCCTCATTTTCCGCGCAGCGCTTGCCGACTTTGAAGATGATGATAGGCCCTGGTCTTTCGACTTTGATCTGGACTACGCGCCGAATACCATGCGTGTCGCAGGCTTTCACTGCATGGGGCGGCTTGATTGGGCACCACGCTTACAGGCGGCGCTTTGGACACCGGAAGACAGTCGACTCGTATCCCATTCTATTTTTGAAAATTTCTTCCGTATGGTGGTAGCCTACCGCTTATTTGAGCAAGGTGGAATGCTGTTGCACAGTGCGACAGTGGTTAACAATGGTGACGCCTATATGTTTTTCGGGCCCTCAGGAGCCGGAAAATCGACGATTTCCCGGCTGAGCGCCGCTGCCGGTCATGCAGTGCTTAGCGACGATATGAATGCCGTGCGGATCACGCCAGCGGGGGCTTTGGTTGAGAAATTACCTTTCGCTGGTGACTTTGGCCAAACCGGCCATGGAGTTAGCGGTGCTTACCCACTGCGCGCACTATGTCGCTTGCATAAAGGCGCAGATCCAACCCTGCATTCTCTCAGTTGCGCCAAAGCGGTTGCCGAACTGCTTGGCTGCGCCCCGTTTGTCAATCGTAATCCTTATTGTCGTGATCGCTTGATCGACCAACTATACGCAATCAATGCGAACATACCGATACAAGCACTGACTTTTGCGCTGGACAACCGCTTCTGGTCTTTGTTGCGGAGTACATGAAATGCTTAACGTTAATACCTTGTTAAAGAAATGTGCGGACACGCGGCATCGTAATCTTGATGGTGAAGGGATTGTGGTGAAACAAACAGCTGGTGAGGTGCTAGTGCTGAATGAAGTGGGCGTGCGTGTACTGGATCTTCTAGAGTCAGAAGCTTCCGTCCGCGACCTGCTGGATACACTAGCCACCGAATATGCTATTGATCGATCCACCCTGGAGCAAGATTTACACCTCTACCTACAAGAATTGGTCGATGCACAGGTTATTGAACGCGTGATGGCCTAAGGCTTAAGGCTCGCTGCTCTTTAGCCCTCGCTCCAACCAGGGAGGAGACTTCAATCGTCAGCCTTCATGAGGCCCGGCTATGTCATACACTGACACTCTGCAACGCACCTGGCGTGAGAATATTCTATTTTCGGCCTTGGTTGAACTGACTTACCGCTGCAACCTTAATTGCTTTTTTTGCTATAACGATCCAAATCTTAAAGGTGTTCCACTGAGCACCGAGCAGTACGTGCAATTCTTCAAGGATCTACGCGAACTGGGTACACTCAACTTGACTCTTTCTGGTGGAGAACCGTTGGCGCGCGCCGATTTTTTCACTCTGGGCCGCCAGGCGCGCGAATTGGGCTTCGTGGTGCGGGTGAAGTCCAACGGTCATGCCTTGAATGGGCGGTTAGCGCGGCGGTTGAAGGAAGAAGTGGATCCGTTTATCGTGGACATCAGCTTACATGGCGCTTGTGCCGAAACCCATGATCGCCAGACCCGTGTGCCGGGCAGCTTTGTAAAGCTTCTGGCTAATCTTGGCGAGCTGCGCGCTTTAGGCCTGCGCGTTCAGCTCAACAGTCCGCTCACTGCCTGGAATGAAATGGATCTAGAGGCGCTGTTCGCGCTGGCCGATGAGTGGAATTTGCCCCTCAAAATCGATCCGCAGATCACGCCGCGCGACGATGGCGATTTGGGGCCGCTGCAAGTCGCGGCAAGTCGCGTGGGCGTGGCACGGCTGTTGGAACTTCAGCAGCAGCGGGCTCATCAACGGCAAACCGCGCCGAGTGCGGAACGCACTGCGGAAGCCAAGACTAAACCGCCTACCACTAAGCACTGCGGCGCTGGCTCATCGACCGTAACGGTAGATCCTTTTGGCAATGTCTATCCCTGTGTGCAGTGGCGACGTCGAGTGGGCAATCTGCATCAGCAATCGATCCAGGCCATTTGGCGTCATTCTGACCCGCTAAACGAGGTGCGCCAGTTGGCTGGGGATGTGAAGCAGGCGGTGAGCCAATACAGCACCCAAGCTTTTGGCTTTTGTCCTGGTCTGGCGGAACAGGAAGCTGGGGATGCTACCCATCTTTATCCGGCTGCGCGACTACTGTTGGAGCTGCGCCAGCGGCCAATCTCCTAAGCCAAAAAGCGGCTAAACCAAAAGCCCTTGGCCTCTTAGCTAAGGGCTAAGGGCTAAAGGCTTTGGCGCAAGTAGCACACTGGATACCTCGATCAGACCAGCGGCGCTGCTGGAGCGCCGGTAACCCGCCAACCTTTCACGAGCTGGCGCTGCTGGCGCAGTCACCATCGGCACCTGCGGTTTTTCCAGGAGCACATGTGGTAGCGATCGCTTCCAAGGATTCGCGGGAGAGGATTCGCGGCGCTTGATAGGGCTTTTGGCCGGTTCGGGTGGCAGCATGTTCAGGGGAGGTTTGCCCGATTTTCTTCATCGTTTAACTCCGTATAACGAGTGTTGCTTTGGGTGATTTTAAGGCGCACACCCCCGTCCTGTATCCTGCCACGGGACGGGGGTGTAGTGTTTTGCGGTTAAGGCCGCAAGGTGAGGGCGGGATCGCCAAGGAGGCTGTAGATGCGCGGCATGTAGTCGGGCATGTCAGGGCGATTGGCGTGGTTTGCAAGGGCTTGCTGGATGGCTTCTCCAAGCGTGGGGCTGCGTTGCTGGAAGACAGCTTCCATGAGGCTCCGGTTCAGTTGCGCCGCCGCTTGGTTCATCGAAAGTCCGGTGGCAGACCAGACGGCAAGGGCACCACCGTCGCTGTCTAGCATCAGCCGTTCGCCCACCGCGATATAGCCCGGCAGTTCAAACCGGTTGACCGCGCAACTCATGGCGCTGACGATGGGGAGCGGGCCGCTGCCTTTCAAAGCACCCATGTCGTTGATGGTGAGCAGGTTGGATTTGCTCAGGCCGTAGGCACCCCCGTGTCCAATGTAGTTCACCCATCCAAGACCGCTGTTGAATGCGCCCATCAGTTGCGTCCGGGCCGTTGCGATCGGGGTGGTGTCTAGGTATAGCTTCCTGGCGACAAGGTCGGTGGGTAGGCTTTGGGCAAGCTGGTCACTGTCTTGGGCAAAGCGACCGGCGGCGGGGTCAGTTTTGTCAGCGACTAACAGCGCGCCCGTTTGACGGAGCGTTGCAGTCCCTTGCTCGTGGCGCTGGAGCTTGCCGAGATAGGCTTGCACTTCAGCGGCGCTGGCGGCGGGTATGCGGCCAATCGGAACTTCGGGAACGCCATCGTTATTGCTGTCGGCTAGACAGTTGTCGCAGCCATAGAGGCCGTTGGGTGTGGCCGTGAGCAGGGTGGGTACTTGCGGTTCGCCACTGGCTTTGAGGTCTCGGTAGTCAAAGCTGCCCGTGCCAACAAGGACAATATGACGGACACCCCAGCGGCTGATGGCGTGCGTGAGGAATTGCTGCACAGCGTAGGGGTTGGCTATGCCGCCGTTGCGGCTGTCATAAATCTCCTGGGTGGTGACCACACGGCTGGATTGCCCGCGACTTTGGCGATAGTCCGCGAGGGTTTGCGCGGCCGCTTGGAGGCCGGGTGCGGTCAAAACCAGGTAGCTGATTTGCTCCTGCTCGGGTAGGGCGGCGGTTTGCACGTTGAGCGTGGCGTTGGCAGCGCTGGCGCTGGCGTGGTAGCGCCGTCCGGCTTGTGCGCTGAAGGTGACGCTGTGGCCGTTGGCGGCGGGGGTGATGGTGGTCTGGGACACCGCGACCGGTTTTGCTGGGTCTTTGAGGTCAAAGACTTGGATGGCGGCGTTGCTAAAGCCTTCAATGGCCATCGGCCCCGTGCTGGCGGCGGTGGCTGTGAGCTGGTCGCTCACGGCGCGCGCACGCCGTTGGTAGTCTACTTCGATGTGGTCGAGGTAGAACAGGTTGCTGCGATCGCCTAGGGCGGTGATTTCGATGTTGTTGCTGCCACTGAGCAGTTGTTGGGCAGTGATGGGGAATTGTAGGAGGCTGTCGTTGAGGTCGTTCCAGGTGCCTTGTCCGAGCAGTTGGCCGTTGAGCCGAACCTGTGCGGTGTGAATACCCATGGCGGTGCCTTTGACATAGAGCCGTAGGCTGCCACCGTCCACGACATCGGGGATTTGCACGGTGACCGTTTTAGCACTGCCGCTGGCGAGATTGCCCCCGGCAAAGGCGAGCCAGTACCAGTAGTCCTCTTGGGGATCCGTGGCAATGACCGTGCCGGCAAATAGGTCTTCTTCGGCCCGCAGGGTGTCGCTAAAGACACTGGCGGCTACAGCGGGCGGGGCGTTTTGAGCCGGGGTGACGTCTATCCGTAGGCCCGGTTGGTTGGCGCGCAGTCGGTAGAGGTTGTCAAGGGTGTAGAGACTGTCGATGCCTTGGCCGTAGAACAGGAGACCACTGGCGTTGGGGGTGGCTTGCCAGGCGATGGGACGACCGGCGTTGGTGAGTTCCAGTTGACCGTTGAGTAGCCACCCTTGGATGTCGTTGGTCGTGCTTCCAAGTACTGGGGCGAGTTGGGCGGCGCTGATGTAGATCAGGCCGTCTTTGCGCACCGGGATTTGGGCAACACCAGGGGTGCTGGGGGTCGCGGCAAAAGCGGCGAGCGCTTGGGCGCTGCGGTCGAGGGTGCGCCGGGTCGTTGGGCGCGGTTGGGCTTGGTAGCCTTGCGCGGGGTCGCTGTAGCCGGGGTCGGCGGTCTCTTCGGCGTTTGCAGCAGCCCATTGGCGGGCGGCGGGCGTGGCCGGGGCGGCGGTGACCGTCCAGGGGCCGTAGATGCGGGTACCGCCCCAGACTTCTTGCTCAATCAGCCGGTAGGTGTGGCTGTGGCCTGGGGTGGCCGTGGCGTCGAGTAGACGATAGCTGCCGCCTTGCGGGGCGTCGAGCAGGGCGGGTAGTACGTCTTCGTGGAGCCGTTGGTAGTCGCCCGTGACGGGGTCTTGCCGTTCTACATAAAAGCCGGAGGTTCCAACTTCGCCTTCCGTTTCCCAGCGTACGAGCACCCGCCCGCTTTCCAGCTCGGCTCGGAAGTCCCGTAGACTGCTGAGCGTGGCGTCGTCAGGGAGTACCTTGACATAGGCGGTGGCGCTGGCGCAGGAGGTCGGTTGGGCTGTGGAGCAGATTTGGTAGGGGATCGTGTATAGACCCGGGGCAAGGCCTGCAGGCGCGGTGAGTGTGCCGTCGGCATTGATCGTCAGGGGGCTGCTTTGCGTGACCGTGACCGTCGCACTGGTGGGGACTACGCCGTTGATGCTGTCGTTGTTAAAGACACTGAGGGTCGTGGAGCTTCCACCCGCTTTGATCGTGGACATCGGTACCGTGGCACTGCCGTCATCTACCGCTGCGATGTCCGCGTTGACAACTACCGTGGCGACGGCGGTGTCGCACACCGCCGGGGCGCTGACAGCGCAAATCCGGTAGGTGTATTGGTAGGTGCCGGCGGTGGTGCCCGGGGCGACCGTGAGGGTGCCATCGGCGTTCATAACGATGCTGCCAGTGGCGGGGTTGGTGTTTAGCCCAAGTCCTGCACCACTGGTGGTGAGGGTGGCGTTGCCGCCCCCGCCTACCGTGACCGGGGCGCCGTTAAGCGTGTCGTTGCCTAAAACACTGGCCGTGCTGCCGCCCGTGCCACCACTGATCGCTGCCGGGGCGTCGTTCACGGCGTCAATAACGGCGTTCACCGTGATCGTGGCAATAGCAGTGTCGCACACTGTGGTGCCTTGAGCGCAGATCTGGTAGGTGACAGTGTAGGTGCCAGGAGGCGTAGTGGCGGGTACGTCAATTTGGTTGCTGCCGTTGATGGTGGCACCCGGGAGCGTGCTGCTGACGATCGTGGGTGCGGAAATGCCGCCCGCGCCAACCGGTGGGTTGGTAACACTACCCAGTTGGTCGTTGCTCAGAATGGTGACCGGAGCGCCCGGGTTGACCGTGGCGGCGTCATCTACGGCGTCAATGATCGGTGCGCTGGCAGTGGCAGTGTTGTTGCCGCCGGCGCCGGTTCCTCCATTGCTGTCGTTGCTGGCGCCAGTCGTGCCCGTAAAGGTGACGGCGGTCTGTGAGGTGTTCGTGCCGCCCGGCGTGCCAGGGGCAGTGTAGCTGAAGGTGCAACTGATGGAGGCTCCCGCCGCTACCGTGGCCGGGGGCGTGGGCGAACAGCTTAGCGCACTAATAGCACCAGCACTTGCACTGGGGGCGCAGCTGGCGCTGGTCGCGGGTGCGGGCCCAGCATTGGTGCAGGTCAGAGTCAGGCCACTGTAGCTTTGGCCAGGACTGAGCACCGCTGGCAAAGCGCCTAACACAGGAGGACCCATGTCGGAGTTTGTGTTGACAGTCGCCGCATTGGATGGGGCGTTATTAAACGTAGTCACGCCACCGCTGACAGTGGGATAGTTACTGGTTGCTACGTTGCTGACGGTGGCCGGAGCGCCCGCCGCCACTGTAACCCTAAACTTGACGGTGACCACGCCGTTGGCACCGGGCTGCACGACACCGGCTGGCTGGGTGCTGGTATGCACCTCGCGGGTACCTGTACCGGTGGGGTCATAGGGCATTTTGCCACCCACATCGGCTACAGCCGCACCATTCATGGTCGTAGAGGCAGCAACATAGGCAGTGCCGGTGGGAATCGCATCCGCAAGGGTTACGGAATCTGCCGCCAAGTTGCCAGAGTTGGTGATGGTAACAGTGTATTCCAGGACGTTGCCCACCACTGCGGTGGTGGCGGGATTTTGCCCCGTCGTGATGTTGGCCACTGACTTAGTGGTGGTAAGGGCTGGATTCAACGTGGGCAAGTTACAGGAGGCAAGATCATAAACAGTCTGACCCGCACCCAGTCCCGAGACTGTGCCCAAATCCGTGGCCCCTCCGGGGTAAACACCCAGGTTGATGCTCCAGGGTGAGGTCGTTGTTCCGGATAGCGAAGTCGTGAACAACTGCCCTGTGGTAGTGAACGCCAAGCCAGTTGCTCCATTGGGACCCACCTGTTCCACGACAGTGGCCTTTTTGGTATTGATATCGATTCGGTACAAATAGCTAAGACCGGTTCCACTCACTGACGAATACATAAACAGGCGGCCATTCCCATCGCCCGCAACGTCACCAGCGCTTAATGTGCTGAAAACCGTATCGCCGGCAGGCGCTGTCAATAATCCCAGATCAGTGACTACGCCAGCGGTGGTCTGGCTAAATAAATGAAAGTTAGTGCCCACATAGTAGATATTCCCATCGAACGCACCACCGGATCCGGTAAGAGACCAGGAAGGGTAAGTGCCAAAAGTGCTGGTGGCTGACCCGGTATATTGCCTGATGGTGGTGTTACTGCCGTTGTCAAAGTAGATATAATTATTAGTGGCGGACTGGGCAATGACGGCGACTACGGTTGGCTGAGGGTTAGCGACCCCCGTAGCAGCGCCTGTTGACTGATCTAGTGTATATAACTGGGCGGAAAAACGAGGTGTGCTCGAAATATTGTAGCGGGAAGCATAAATGGGCCCGCAACTAAGAACCGCTGCGGAGGCATACTGACTGAAGATCATTAACAACAACAAGCAGAACAACCCCAGCCTCATGAGAAAGCGGTCATAATCGACCACCTTATAGCTGCAATTAGCGCTTTGCATTTCTTCTACCCCTAAAGTTAATTAATGAACCCAAATTTAGATTGATTTAGATTGATTTAGATTGAGGCTTCTCCAGCCAGCTCTTGGCTTTGGGTATACAACATAGAGGAGATGACCACAACCTATGCCTTAAGTGACAAAAAATGTCAGCAGAGTGACGATTCCCGTCAGTTCCCACAATAAAAATCGAGTTATCCCTCATCACAGTAAGAGCTTTACCCTCTATAATGATTAGGACAAAATCCAACGTTTAGTATACAGAGTGATGTACAAATATAATACCAACTACACAGATTCACTCGCCCACTTTGCGCTAAAATTTCCCTTCCACCAAAATTGAGGATTTAGGCATGACCGATACCCTGCAACCCCAGCGCCGCCAGGTGCTCCGCCTGCTTGCTGCTACCAGCGCTGCTGCCCTGAGCGCCCCCGCCCTGGCCGCCGCCCCCTCCTGCACCACCGACGGCACCCCCCTGCAATTCACCCCCAAGACCGCGCCGGACGCCCATCCACAGCAAAATGACATCGCCAAATATCCCAAATGCCCGTACTGCGGCATGGATCGCCAGCAGTTCCATCACAGCCGCCATTTGGTACATTACCAGGACGATCTGGCCGACTCCACCTGCTCCTTGCACTGCGCCGCGCTGAGTCTGGCGCTGAACCTAGATCGCGGCCCGAAAGCCATTTACGCCGCTGATTTTGGCGCAGCCACAGACCCCAAACCGCTGGTGAATGTCGATGAAGCTACCTATCTGATCGGCTCAAAGCTACCCGGCGTGATGACTAAAGAAAGCAAGATCGCCTTCGCTGCCAAAACTGCGGCGGAAGCGGCCAAGGCCGAGCACGGCGGGAACCTAGGCGATTTCGCTGCTGCCCTGCAAGCCGCCTATCAGAGCCTGGCGAGCGATACCCTGATGATCCGCAAGAAGCGCTCTGAAAAGAAACCACACAGCGCTACACACGGTTGAGAGTGAACTATTCCGCCATGGCGACCCCAGTCCGACGCTGGCTAGCAACCGTTGTGCTGACGCTGGCGCTGGGGCCAGCCTGGAGCCAACCCTTGCAACTTCCCGCACCCGGCCCCAAGGACACCTGTCCGGTGTGCGGGATGTTCGTGAGCCTCTATCCCGACTGGGTGGCGACGGTCTGGTATCAAGATGGCCACGCCCACCACTTTGACGGAGCCAAGGATTTATTCAAATATCTGCTGGAGCTGCCAAAATATGCCCCCGGTCACACGCAGGCCGACATCGCCGCCATCGGCGTGACCGACTATTACCATGTCACCCGGATCGACGCCCGCAGCGCCTGGTATGTGATCGGCTCTGACGTGCTGGGGCCGATGGGCCATGAGCTGATCCCGCTCACCACTCCAGCCGAGGCGGAGGAGTTTCTCAAGGATCATCACGGCAAGCGCATCGTCCGCTTCACGGACGTAACCCCGGCCCTGCTGTTGGCCCTCGACCAAGGCCAGCCGCAGTGACCGTTTATTTCATCGGGGCCGGTCCTGGTGATCCTGAACTTATCACTGTGAAAGGCCAGCGCCTGATCGGCGCATGTCCACTGGTGCTATACGCCGGATCGCTGGTACCCAAAGCGGTGATTCTGGCGGCCAATCCGGCGGCAGAAACCGTTAACACCGCCGATCTGAGCCTGGCCGACATCATCAGCCGTATACGCGCCGCTCATGACCGGGGCTGGGATGTGGCGCGCGTGCATACCGGCGACCCGGCGCTTTACGGCGCGATAGGCGAGCAAATCCGCGAGTTGGAAAAGCTGGACATTCCTTACGCAGTGGTGCCAGGGGTGACGGCCGCTTTCGCCGGGGCCGCGCTGCTGCGCCGAGAATTGACCTTACCAGGTATCAGCCAAACCTTGATTTTGACTCGCTATGCCGGCAAAACGCCGCTGCCTGCCGGTGAAAGCCTGGCGGCATTGGCGCAGCACCAAGCGACACTAGCGATTTATCTGAGCGTGGATAAAGTACGGGAGATCGTGGCGGAATTGATTCCGCACTACGGTACGGATTGCCCAGTAGCGGTGTTGCATCGGGTATCGTGGCCAGATCAGGACGGAGCAGTTGGCACTCTGGCTGACATCGCCGCCCAAGTCGAGGCCAAGGGTTTCACACGCACTGCGCTGATTCTGGTGGGGCGGGTTCTACAACCGGAAGGCTTTCCCGCCTCCTACTTGTACAGCACAGAACACGCCGCCTGGTATCGGGCAAACGTGGCCCTGGATTGAGAAACCACGGATTTTCGGTCGGCCCCCTCCCCCGCATTCCCAGGCGGCGAAGGGGGAATGAGGCTGTGCCCGTAGCGCTCTTAGGCGTTGGCTTGCTCCAACAACTCCGAAACCAGCTCAGGCGGCAGCTTCAATTCGCGCGCTAATTCTTCCATGTAGGCGCGTTCCTGCGCGTTGTCTAGATTAATCGCCAGCAGAGAGGTTAGGTAAATCTCCGCAGCGGCGGCCGACGAATCCGCCCCTGCGGCGACTTCCTTGGCGTTCAAAGGCTTACCCAGCTCTTCCAGCACAAAACGCTGCGATTCGGCATCCAGATTGAGCTTTTGTAGATAGCCGTCAATCGCGCTGCGTTCCCGATCATCAATATGGCCATCCGCCTTGGCGGCGGCAATCATGGCTTTCAACAGGGTCAGGCTGCGCTTTTCTAGTTGCTGCCCGCTCAGAACATTGACCGTTGGCCCCAGCTCAGGGAGAGCCGCCGCCGCGCCTGCATTCTTGGCCTGCCAGTCTTGAAAGGTCTTGTAAGCCAGGCCGCCAATCGCCCCCAGGCTGCCGAGCTTCAAGGCCACGCCGGTCAAGCCGCGCCCGACCCGCGTACCTAGCAGCAGCGCCGCGACGCCCGCCATAGCCGCGCCCTTGCCCATGCTGGAGAAAGTCTCCTCACGCTGCGCCGCCTGACTGGGAATGCCGAATTTTTCTTCCGCCAGATTCTGGCCTTTCGCCACCAGCTCGCGCCCGGATTGCAACAATTGATCGAACAGTCCGCCAACGTCCATTGCCTTCTCCTCGTGGTAATTACAAATCAAGCGGTTCACGACGCTTTTCTGCAATGCAGTATAGTCTACTGCGCGCTTCCCGTTATCAGATGTAACGAGCGTCAGAAGTTCACCCGCCAGCTCCTCCACCTGCATAAATTCTCTCGGCGCGCGCGGCAAGCGGGGCCGCTCTAGCAAGATGACAGGAAGCCGCAATTGCCAGGCTGCGGTCAGCTTGGCGACGACGGCCCGACCGCCGCTGTTCTTGGCGATAATCACATCGATACCGTGGCGTTGCAGTAACTCTAGCTCTTGCGCCAGGGTAAAAGGCCCAGAGGCGCGCACCACGGTCAGACGCGGCGCGGGCGGCGCATCGGTCGCCAGACAACGCACCAGCCAGTGCTGATGCGACGGAATGGCGGCGCTATGCGTCAAAGGCTCCAAACCGATGGTAAAGAAGGGCCGCCGAAATGACTGCAATGCAACGCTTAGCTCGGCCCAATCCGCTACGCCACGCCAGTCATCACCGGATACAGGCCGCCAGGGCGGCCGCCGGTACGCCCACAGCGGAATCTGGGCAATCTGGGCGGCGGTTACCGCATTAGAGCTGATGTGGGCGGCGTAAGGGTGAGTCACATCCAACAACAGCTCGATACGCTGCGCGCACAGGAACTCCGCCAAGCCGCTCGCGCCGCCGAAGCCGCCGCACCGCACGGCGCAAGGCAACACCGGAGAACCGGCTTTACCAGCCAGGCTGTAGGTCAGCTCATGGGCAGTGGCCAGTAATCGCGCCAGCCGCACCGCTTCGCCAATACCGCCCAGCAATAGAATACGCATCAAGCAAAACCAGCATGGCCGACGGGCTGGCCGATTCGATCAATGGCCCACACTTCCACCGCCACGCCTGGCGGCAGAATGGCGCGGGCCTGATCTCGCGCCAGCAGGCAAATCCGCTCGCCCAGCGGCACTTGGCTGGCGTGGGCCAGCGCCAGTGCCTGCTGGCTGGTATTGGCGGCGCGTATGGCGGCTTGCAAGGCGGTTTCCGCGCCCAGCGCCGCCGCTTCCGCCGCCAGTACCGTGAGATCAATGTGGGAATGGCGGCTGTGCAAATCCAGATGACCCGCCGCCAGTTTGCTGATCTTGCCAAAACCGCCAATGACGCTAAGGCGCGGGATTGGCGTGCGTCGCAGTTGTTTCAGCACCGCCCCAATGAAATCGCCCATTTCAATCAAGGCCAGATCAGGCAAGGCATAATGATGGCGGATGGCCTGCTCGCTGACCGCGCCGGTGCAGGCGGCGATATGGGTGAGGCCGTTGGCGTGGGCCACGGTCACCGCCTGCTGGATAGAGGCGATATAAGCCGAGCAGGAGAAGGGCCGCACGATGCCGGTCGTGCCAAGAATGGATAGCCCACCGCAGATGCCCAAGCGAGGATTCAGGGTGTTCAGCGCCAACTGCGCACCGTTTTCCACCCCAATGGTGATCTCGAAACCGCCGCCATAGCCGACGCTGGCCGCCTGCTGCATCACTTGGGCGGTGATCATCTGTCGCGGCGTTGGATTGATGGCCGGTTCTCCTGGCGGAATCGGCAACCCAGGGCGGGTCACCGTCCCCACCCCCGGCCCAGCGTAAAAGCGCACGCCCGATGCAGTGCGCAAGGCCACCTGCGCGCAAATCAAAGCGCCATGGGTGAGGTCGGGATCATCCCCAGCATCCTTGCGTGTAGCCGCCTCGGCTCCAGTGGCGATCAAGCGGCAATAGGCCAATGAAAACCGGGGACGCTGCCCGCGCGGCAGCACAATCTCTACCTGTTGCAGCGCGATGCCAGTGAGCAGGCAATGCGCGGCCGCCACGCTGGCCGCTGTAGCGCATGCCCCCGTGGTGTAGCCAAAGCGCAACGGGCGCTGCAGCTCAGCGGTTTCAGGACGCATAACGGGAAACCTTGCGCTAATGCCGGAGAACTACCGCCTCTGCTGCTTCTGAGATCATCATTGCCATCAACCACTGTACGCTGGTTTGTGGCCTGGCTTCCACTTGATGTTGCACCCGATACTAGGCTGCTGCTCTCCGGTAACCGGCAACCCGGCTAATGCTGCATCGGCAGCCGCTCGCAGAGCAGCGCCAGTCACTGCAATGCTATTGCCTGGCCGACTGCCATCGAACTGGCCCCGATACACCAACTTGCGATCGGCGTCGAACAGAAAGAAATCCGGCGTACAAGCTGCCCGATACGCCTTAGCCGTCTCCTGGCTTTCATCGTATAGATAAGGGAACGAATAACCGGAAGCCCGCGCTTCCTGTGCCATGGGTTCCGGGCCATCAGTGGGATAAAGGGCTGCATCGTTAGCATTGATCGCGACGACGGCCAGACCCTGCCGCTGGTAATCACGCGCGAATTGCAGCAACCCCTGGCGAATATGCTTCACAAAAGGGCAATGGTTGCACATAAAAACGACGAGCAAGGCCAGTGCGTCCTGAAAGCGTTCTAGTGACACCGTTTGGCCGGTGCTCGGTTCGAGCAGGGCAAACGCGGGCGCGGGCGTACCCAGCGGTAGCATGGTGGAAGCAGTTTGAGCCATGGCGGTCCCTGTGCAAGAAGGGTATAAGAGGAGGATGGATAGAATGGCGAGAGAGTGCAACTCACGGTCGCCAGGCCCAACACCCTCGCGTTGGACTGGCGACCTGATAAGCGAACCAAGTGCGGCGGTGACGGTCAATCCCGACGCATTCAGCGGTTTTCTCGTAGATTATCGTTTACCTTGAAGCAAGGAGAGTTTTCGATGCATCGATTCATAACGTCGCTGTGGCCGCTCGCTGTGGCGGGTCTGCTGTGGGGCGCGCTAGCTCAGGCCCAAAATGCGCCCTATCCCGACTTTGTTGCGTTAGTTGAGCAGTATAGTCCGGCTGTGGTTAGCATCCAGACCAAAGCCCAAAGCCGACCAAGAGAGCCCCTGGAGCACGGCCACCCATCGATTCCCGAAGACAGCCCCTTCCACGACTATTTCAAGCGTTTTTTCGATCAGATGCCCGATCTGCCCACGCCGCCGCGTTCCTCGGTGGGTTCCGGCTTTATCATCTCGGCGGATGGCTATATCGTCACCAACGCGCATGTGGTCGAGGAGGTCGATAGCATCGTCATTGGCTTGAATGATCGCAGTGAATTACCCGCTGAAGTGGTCGGTAAGGATCGGCGCAGCGACATCGCCCTGCTCAAAGTCAAAACCGAAGCCGCATTGCCCGCCGTCAAGATTGGCGAGATCAGCAAGGTTAAAGTGGGCCAATGGGTGCTCGCCATCGGCTCGCCGTTTGGCTTTGAAAGCACCGCGACTCAAGGAATTATCAGCGCTCTAGGCCGCAGTTTGCCCAGCGATAATTATGTTCCCTTTATTCAAACCGATGCGGCGGTTAATCCCGGTAATTCAGGCGGTCCGCTCTTTAATCTGAATGGCGAGGTGATTGGCGTCAACTCACAGATTTACAGCCGTTCCGGCGGTTATCAGGGCGTCTCCTTCGCGATCCCCATCGACGTAGCAATGGAAGTGGTGGAACAGCTCAAAAACGGTGGCAAAGTGGCGCGCGGCTGGTTGGGGGTGTTGATTCAGGAGCTAACCCCGGAACTGGCGCAGTCCTTTGGTCTCGACAAACCACGCGGCGCGCTGGTAGGTCAAGTGATGGCGGATGGCCCGGCGCAGGCGGCGGGGATCAAAGCCGGCGATATTATTATTGCGTTCAACAATCAGCCGGTGCGCTCTTCCAGGGAACTGCCCTTGATGGTCGGTCGCACCCGCCCTGGCGTTAGCACCCCCCTGACGGTCATCCGCGAGGGCAAGGAGCAAAACCTTACCGTGCAAATCAAGGAACTACCAGACGATGGGAAGTCGCTCCGTCAGGCCATTGCGGAACCCGCCGCCCGTAACCGGTTGGGCTTGAGTGTGAGCAACCTGCCTGCGGACCAGCGCCAGGATGGCCAACAAGGTGTATTGGTGAAAGAGGCGCAAGAAGGACCAGCCGCCAACGCGGGCATTCGCGCGGGAGACATCATCACTCGCCTCAACAATGTTGAAGTCACTGATGTAAGCCAATTCACGTCCCTTATCAAGGGCTTACCCATCGGTCGACCGATTCCGATCTTGGTCAAGCGTGATAACGGCGCGCTGTTCCTGGCCTTGACCCTGACGGAAAAAGCCGAATAAAGACCTTCGGCATGGCCGCTCTGCTCCATCTCCTTGGGGTTAGAGCGGTCACACTCGGCGCGTTGCGGCGCGGCAAGCCCTCGTTCACAGCGCACGCGCTTCCGGTACAATAACGCTGCGTTTTATCCAGAAATGCGCCCACGGCCAGGGGTCGTAGGCGCATTTCGCCGCGCCGAGACTTTCCACGACCACGGTCTTCCGCAGCGCGGAAGCCGCGCATCACCAAGGGGATTTTTCCGTGCTCGAAAACTATCGCCAACAAGCCGCTGAACGTGCCGCCCTGGGCATTCCTGCCCTACCGCTCACTCCGCAACAAACCGCTGATCTGGTCGAACTGCTGAAAAACCCGCCCAAGGGCGAGGAAAGCTTTCTATTGGATTTGCTGACCCATCGCGTACCCGCCGGGGTCGATCAGGCTGCCTATGTCAAAGCGGCTTTTCTGGCCGCCGTCGCCAAGGGCGAGACCCCTTGTCCGCTGATTTCCCGCGTGCGCGCCACCGAGTTGCTCGGCACCATGGTGGGCGGCTACAACATCCAACCGCTGATCGATCTGCTGGATGACGCCGAATGCGCACCCGCCGCCACCAAGGCGCTGTCGCAAACCCTGTTGATGTTCGACTACAAGCACGGCGTCAAGGAAAAAGCCGACAAAGGCAACGCCCACGCTAAACAGATCATGACCTCCTGGGCCGAGGCGGAATGGTTTACCGGTCGGCCCAAACTGCCAGAAAAAGTCACTGTGACCGTGTTCAAGGTCACCGGCGAAACCAATACCGATGATCTTTCGCCCGCCCCCGATGCCTGGAGCCGCCCCGACATTCCGCTGCACGGCCTGGCGATGCTGAAGATGGAACGGCCTGGCATTCAGCCCGATGAATCCGGCAAAATCGGCCCGCTGAAGCTGATTGAATCCCTCAAGAAGAAAGGCCATCCGGTCGCCTATGTCGGCGATGTGGTCGGCACCGGCTCCAGCCGCAAATCGGCCACCAACTCGGTGCTGTGGTGGACCGGCGATGACATCCCCTACGTGCCCAACAAGCGTTATGGCGGCTACTGTCTGGGCGGCAAAATTGCGCCGATCTTCTTCAACACCATGGAAGACGCCGGCGCGCTGCCGATCACCGACTGCGACGTGACCCAAATGAACATGGGCGATGTCATCGACATCTATCCCCATGTCGGCAAGATTGAGAAAAACGGCGCGGTCATCTCGACCTTTGAATATAAATCCGATGTGCTGCTGGACGAAGTGCAGGCCGGTGGCCGCATTAATCTCATCATCGGGCGCGGTTTGACCGACTGGGCGCGCGAAGTGCAAGGGCTCGGCCCCAGCCCGATCTTCCGCCGTCCGGTCGCCCCCAAGGATTCCGGCAAGGGTTACACCCTGGCGCAGAAGATGGTCGGCAGAGCCTGTGGCGTCGCCGGTATCCGTCCGGGCACCTACTGCGAGCCGAAGATGACCACGGTCGGATCGCAGGACACCACCGGCCCGATGACCCGCGACGAGCTGAAAGACCTGGCTTGCCTGGGCTTCTCCGCCGATCTGGTGATGCAGTCGTTCTGCCACACCGCCGCCTACCCCAAGCCGGTGGACGTACAAACCCATCACACCCTGCCGGATTTCATTTCCAGCCGTGCCGGGGTGGCGCTGCGGCCCGGTGACGGCATCATCCACAGTTGGCTGAACCGGATGCTGTTGCCCGATACCGTCGGCACTGGCGGCGATTCGCACACCCGCTTCCCCATCGGCATCAGCTTCCCGGCCGGTTCCGGGCTGGTCGCCTTCGCCGCCGCCACCGGCTCGATGCCGCTGGATATGCCGGAATCGGTGCTGGTGCGCTTCAAGGGCCAGATGCAGCCCGGCATCACCCTGCGCGATCTGGTCAACGCCATCCCTTACGCCGCGCTCAAAGCCGGTACGCTGACGGTGGCGAAGGAAGGCAAGAAGAACGTCTTTAACGGCCGGATTCTGGAAATCGAGGGCCTGCCGGATTTGAAGGTCGAACAGGCCTTTGAACTGTCCGACGCCTCCGCCGAGCGCTCCGCCGCCGGTTGCACGGTGCGGCTGAACAAGGAGCCGATCATCGAATATCTCAACAGCAACATCACGCTGCTGAAGTGGATGATCGCCAGCGGTTACCAGGATGCCAAGACCCTGGAACGGCGCATCAAGGGGATGGAAGCTTGGCTGAAAAATCCGGTGCTGATGGAGCCGGACGCCGACGCCGAATATGCCGACATCATCGAAATCGACATGAGCGCGATCAAGGAACCGTTGCTGGCCTGCCCCAACGATCCCGATGATGTCAAGACGCTGGCGGATGTGGCGGGCGCGAAGATCGACGAGGTGTTCATCGGCTCCTGCATGACCAACATCGGCCACTATCGGGCGGCGGGCAAGGTGTTGAACGGCCAGGCTAACATCCCAACTCGGCTATGGATTTCCCCGCCGACCAAGATGGACGCCAGCCAATTAAGTGATGAAGGCTACTATGCTATCTACGGCGCTGCCGGGGCGCGGATGGAAATGCCGGGTTGTTCGCTGTGCATGGGCAATCAGGCGCGGGTCGCCGACAATGCTACCGTGGTGTCCACCTCGACCCGCAACTTCCCCAACCGCCTGGGCAAGGGTGCCAATGTGTATCTGAGTTCGGCGGAACTGGCGGCGGTGTGCGCGCTGCTCGGCAAGATTCCGACCTTTGACGAGTACATGAAGTACATGGGCGAAATCGGCAGCAAGGGTGCCGAAATCTACCGCTATCTCAACTTCGATCAGGTGCCGGAGTATCGTGAGGTGGCGGACAAGGTGAAGCTGGCGGCCTAAATTTCTCTCAACTACCCCGGCAGGGAGGCTGGGGATTTGAGATATAGGCAGAGTACCGCCATCAAAAAACACCGCATAAGAAATTCACCTTTAATAAATCATTATTTTGCCGATTTGTGCAACAACACCACATAAGAAGTGTTTCGATCATCCTTTAGCTTAGGTTATAGCCCACCACTCGATGGGTTGCGTGGCATTGCTATTCTGAGTGTCATGCTTTTCCATGCGGATGCGCCTTTCTTAAAAGGCGGATTCCTGGGTGTCGATCTCTTCTTTGTGTTGAGTGGGTTTTTGATTACCTCCTTGCTCGTAGCGGAATTTGATACATATGGAACCATCTCTCTCAAAGATTTTTACATCAGAAGAATACTACGGCTTATTCCTGCATTGATGCTGTTGCTCTTGGTATTTTGCCTACTGAGCTTTTTGCTATTGACCAGCGAAAAAGCCAATCGAAATTACGTTGATGCTCTCATCTCATTGGCTTATGTTTCCAACTGGGCTAGAGCGTTTTCCATGCACCCACCCGATTATCTCGGGCATACCTGGTCATTATCCATTGAGGAGCAATTTTACATTCTCTGGCCTATCGTGCTTCTCTGTTTACTTCGCGTATCGACCCGACGCTTTTACATCGTCCTTTTCGCAATCGCCACCGCCATTATCTCTTGGATCCTCCGAGTTTCTTTTTTAGAGAGCGGCGCTACTCTAGAACGTTTATACAATGGCCTGGATACCAGGGCAGACGCGCTCATGGCGGGCTGCGCGGTGGGCACAGCTTTGATGTCTGGACTGCTAACCAGCAAAAAACCTAGAAAAAATCTAGTGTTGTTTAACCTAACCGCCCTCGTTTCATTCGGGGTTCTATGCGCTTTCTTGATTGTCGGCGATTGGCGGGCCACATTTCTTTATCAATTTGGCTTTATCATTATTGAGCTGCTAACGGTTATTTTGATCATCGATGTCCTGACCAACCCCAAGAGCATTATTAGAAAATTTTTGGAGATAAAAGAGCTGGTTTGGGTTGGAAGCATTTCCTATGGATTGTATCTCTGGCATTACCCGATTTTCCGGATCATGTTTGAGCTCAACTACGGCTGGTCAATCGTCCTAATCATTGGCTTTCCCGTGACCTTTGCGGTCGCTGCCGCTTCCTATTTCCTCATGGAAAAACCGATCCTCAAACTTAAGAAAGGTTTTTCACATCTCTCTCCTATCGGGTCGCCCGAACCGACTCCCACTCCCAGCGTGCTTATCCGACCGGCTTCCGAACGTGGGTAGCGTAGCGGCTCTGCAACACAGTGAGTCGCGGCGCGATGGCCAGATCAGGGCATCTGCAATAAATCCAAAACGGCCTCGGCGGCCTGGCGACTGGCGTCACGGCGCAGTGCGCGATGGAGCACGTCAAATTCCGTGACCACCCGTTGCCGCGCCTCTGGCTCATCCAGCCAACGCAATACCGCCGCTCCCAAATTTTCCACCGTGGCCGCCTTCTGCATAAATTCAGGCACCAGCTCCCGCCCAGCCAGTAAATTGGGCAAGGCAAAATACGGGCATCGAACTAGTCGGCGCGCTAGCCAGGCGGTCATGGGCGCAACCTGGTAGGCCACCACCATCGGCCGCTTGAGCAGCATTGCCTCCAGCGTCGCTGTGCCCGAAGCTAACAGCACAAGGTCGGCGGCGGCCATCGCCAAGCGCGCTTGCCCTTGCACGAGCGTCAAGGGCAATGCTGGGGCACGCTCGCCACGCATCCGCGCCAGCAGCGTGTAAAGATGGGGCGCCGCCGCCGGCAACACGAACCGTAACGCTGGCCGCTGCGCGTGTAGCCACAACGCGGTATCCAGTAATAAAGGACCAAGCCGGTTGATCTCGCTCACACGGCTACCCGGCAACAAAGCCAGCAGCGTGGCGGTATCCGGCAATTGCAGCGCAGTACGCGCCGCCAGCGGATCGCTACGGTAGGGAATCGCATCGGCCAGCGGATGACCGACGGCTTGCACCGGCACACGGTGGGTCTGATAGAACGCGGCCTCGAAGGGAAACAAAGTCAACATCAAGTTCACGGCGCGCGCGATCTTGCGCACTCGCCACGGCCGCCACGCCCACACCGAGGGGCTGACGTAGTGCACGGTGGGAATGCCACGGACGCGCAGCTTGCGTTCCAGACCCAGATTAAAATCGGGCGCGTCGATGCCGATGAATACCGCCGGAGGATCGGCGCTGAAGCGATGGTGGAGTTGGCGACGCAGGGCCAGTAGATCAGGCAGATGTCGCAGCACCTCCACCAAGCCCATGACCGACAGGCGCTCGATAGGTGCGATGGTCTCAAACCCCAGCGCTCGCATGGCCGACCCGCCGATACCGGTGAAACGGAGGTTGGGCTGGCGTTCCCGAAGCGCCGCCATCAGGCTCGCACCGAGCAAGTCGCCCGATAGCTCACCGGCGACGATGGCGATGTGCACGCTGCACACCCTAACGGACGATGCCGTTACGCGAGGGTGCGGCGAGAAAATCAGCGAGAATTTGCAACCGTGGATGATCGCGCATCATTTCCCGCACCTGGTCTATCGCCTCCTCCAGGCGCAGATTGGCGCGATAAATCACTTTATAGGCGCGGCGGATCGCCTGAATCTCCTCATCGGCAAAACCACGCCGCCGCAAGCCCTCAGCGTTGATCCCATGCGGCTCGGCGCGATAACCGGCCACCGTCACGTAAGGCGGCACATCCCGGTGCACACCACAGGCGAATCCGCAAAAGCTGTGCATTCCCAAACGGGTGAACTGATACACCAAGGCGAAACCGCCCAGCACTACATCGTCCTCCATATGGACATGGCCGGCCAGCGAGGCGCCGTTGGCGAAGATAGTGCGATCTCCCACCCAACAGTCGTGGGCGATATGGACATAAGCCATGATCCAGTTATCGTCACCCAGCCGGGTGAGACCGGTGTCCTGCGTGGTGCCGCGATTGATGGTGACAAATTCACGAATAGTGTTGCGATCACCGATTTCCAAGCGGGTCGGCTCGCCGCCATATTTTTTGTCCTGCGGCATCTCGCCAAGTGACGCAAATTGAAAAATCCGGTTATCACGACCAATTCGGGTTGGCCCTTGAATGACGACATGCGGCCCGATCCAGGTACCAGCCTCGATCTCCACCTGCGGCCCGATGACCGAAAACGGGCCCACCGTCACGTCCGCCGCCAATCGGGCCGTTGGGTCAATAACGGCGCGCGCGTCGATCACGGATGGATGTCCCGCTTGGCGCACATTAGATCGGCCGAGGCAACCAACTGGCCATCGACCTTGGCCTCACAGAGGAATTTGCCAATGTCGCGCTTGATCCGTTCCAGCCGCACCTCTAGGATCAATTGATCGCCCGGCCCGACCGGTCGCTTGAATCGGGCATTGTCTACCCCGACCAGATAGTACATGGAGCGATGGTCGGGCTTTTCAGCTTCGCTTTTGAAAGCCAGTAAGCCCGTAGCCTGGGCCAGCGCCTCCAAAATCAATACGCCCGGCATGATGGGCCGTTGCGGAAAATGCCCCACAAAATAAGGTTCGTTAAAACTGACATTCTTTAGGCCGGTCAGCGCGCGACCCGGCTCAACCGCCAAGACCCGGTCAACCAGCAAAAACGGGTAGCGATGCGGTAAATACTCCAGAATTTCCAGAATCTCCATGGTCTCCAATGTTATATCCTCTCAAACGGTGCCATCGCGACCGCTCATCTTTTCCAAAGCCGCCAGCCGCCGAAACAACTCATCCAGACGGCGCAAGCGGGCGCTAATCTTATTCCATAAGCGGTTCGGCTCCACGGCCAGACCGGAGGAATACACCCCCGGTTCGGTGATGGACTGCGTCACCAGTGACATGCCAGTAATCTGCACCCGGTCGGTAATTTCCAAATGGCCAGCGATGCCGACGCCGCCGCCCACCATGCAGTGCCGACCAATGCGCGCGCTGCCAGCGATCCCGACACAACCCGCCAAGGCGCTATGCGCGCCAATGCGTACGTTGTGAGCCACTTGGATCTGATTATCCAGTTTGACTCCCTCTTCAATAACGGTGTCCTCAAGCGCGCCACGATCAATCGTGGTGTTCGCGCCAATCTCCACGTCATCGCCAATCACCACACTGCCCAGTTGCGGCACTTTGAGCCAGTGACCGGCCGGATCAAGCGCCAAACCGAAACCGTCGCTGCCGATCACTGCGCCCGGATGCGCTAACACCCGACGACCCAGCCGCGCCCGATGACAAACCGTCACCCGCGCGACTAGCTGACTCCCGGCCCCGATCACGGCGTGTTCACCGATCACGCAACCCGGCCCCAGGATCACGCCCGCCTCCAGCACCGCGCCCGCCTCCACCGCGCAATGCGGCCCGATCCACGAATCGGCGGCAATACAAGCGGCCGGGCTCACCCAAGCCGTGGGATGTACGCCTCGACGCGCTTCGGCAGGCGGCGCGAACAAGGCGGCGGCGCGGGCATAGGCGACATGGGGGTTGGCGGCAATCACCGCAGGTGTTGGACAACCCGCCGCATCTCTAGGCGACAAGATCACAGCGCTAGCTCGCGTGGTCGCCAGATAGCCACGGTGACGCGGATGGCTCAAAAAGCTAAGTTGCCCCGGCAGCGCCCGCTGCAAGGGCGCAACCCCGACCACCATGGTCGTGGCGTCGCATCCTTGTAGCTGCGCGTCCGCCGCCGCCGCGATCTGGCCCAGCGTGACCATTTTGCCGCTACTTGGACGTCAGGCGACTCAGTACCTTGTCAGTCACATCCACCTGCGGACTGGCATACAACGTGGCGCTATCATTAACAACCAGATCGAACCCTTGCTCCTTAGCCACATTGGTCACCACTTCCATGACTTGCTTCTGGAATTTGCCCAGCTCGTCATTGCGCCGCAGGTTGAAGTCTTCCCGGAACTCATCACTGGTGCGCTTAAGCTCCCGGGCCTGATTACGAATTTCGCCTTCCAGACTGCGGCGCTGGCTATCGCCCATCACCGCTCCATCCTTGGCTAGTTTCTCTTCCTGACGACGCAAGGCTTTCAGCGCATCATCCAGGCCTTTTTTGCGCGGCGCAAATTCCTGCTCCAAGCGCTTGCTGGCTGCCTCCGCTTGCGGTGCGCTATTTAAGATCTTGGCAATGCTGACAAAACCGATTTTCACATCGGCGGCCTGTACCAGGGAAACCGGCAGCGCCAGGGCCGCCGCGAGCAACACATTACGTACATGTTTCAACGTCAATACCTCCATCGGCAAAATACGGCGAGCCTTCAGCAAGCACGCGCCATCCACTCCAAACGTCGACAGCCTTCAATTGAAGGGGATGCCAAACGAGAACTGAAAAACTTCGGTTTCATCGCCAGACTCCTCATTCAAAGGGGTGGCGACGCTTAACACAATCGGCCCTAACGGCGAAATCCACAGTCCAGCCAAGCCTGCGGAATAACGCAGTTCGCCGACATCAAAATCATCCAGACTGGCAAATACATTGCCGACATCGAAAAATGCTGCTACGCGCACATTTTCGGATTTTTCCATAAACGGGACTGGCAAGATCGCCTGGGTGCTGGCGATGGTTTTGAAGGCTCCGCCGGAGGGTTCGTCATTACTGTAACGAGGTCCCAACGTATTAGCTTTATAGCCGCGCACCGAGCGTAAGCCGCCCGCATAGAAATTCTCAAAAAATGGCAGGCCGCCGGAGCTGCCGTAATCATCGCCATAGCCCACCTCACCGCTGACCGTCCACGTCAGCCAGCTCGCCAGCGGGAAATAGGCGATACCCCGATAGTTCAGCTTGTAAAATTCGGCGTCACTGCCCGGGACGGCAATTTCCGCCGAAAGCTGGTTCAAGTAGCCGCTGGTGGGGAAAATGACGCGGTCGCGGCTATCGCGGGCCCAGCTAATATCCAGCTTGAACTGGTCATAGGTATCCCCATAGCGCCGCACATAGTCATGAATTTCATCCGGTGTGTCAGCCACAGTGTCAATCCACAGGTGCTCGTAGCCCGGAGTCACACGCAAGGAATCAAACTCGTTAAGCGGGAAACCGAAACTCACCTGGGCACCGTAGCTGTTCAATATGTAGTTGGCAGCGTTGGTTTCCGCGCTGTCAATCTCTCGATAGAAAATCCGAAAGCCGCGACTGACGCCATCGACCGTGTAGTAGGGATCATTGTAGGACAGGCTGTAATTCTGGCCGATGTCGCTTTTATTCAGCACCACACCCAGTTGATTGCCTGTACCCAGAAAATTATTCTGGTTAAAGCTAGCGTTCAGCATCAGCCCCGACTCCTGGCCATAGCCAATACCAAACAGCAGACTGCCCGAGGGTCGCTCGACCACGGTAATATTGGCATCCACCTGATCGCCAGCGCCCGGCACTGGCACGGTTTCAAGATTGACGCTCTCTAGATAATCCAGCCGTTGCAACCGGGTTTTGGAACGCTCCATGTCCTTGGTCGAAAACCAGGCTCCTTCCGCTTGCCGCATCTCCCGCCGCAGCACCTGATCTTCGGTCTTGGCGTTACCCTGGAAATTGACCCGACGCACATACACCCGCTTGCCCGGATCGATAACAAAATTCAAGGCTACCTTGTGCGCTGCGTCGTCTACACGCGGCACAGCGTTGACGTTGGCAAAGGCATAGCCTTCATTACCCAGGCGCTGGCCGATGGCCTTGGCAGTTTCGGTCAGCTTGGCGCGGGAGAAGGTTTCACCCGGCTTGAGCGTCACCAGTGGCTGCAATTCCGCCTCGGACACCACGCCGAAATCCCCGGTAAGCTGGATTTCATCCACCGTGTACGGCGCGCCCTCGCTCAGGTTGAGGGTGATGTAGACATCCTTTTTATCCGGGGTAATCGAAACCTGGGTCGACTCGACGTTAAATTTGAGATAACCCCGATCCAGATAAAAGGAACGCAAAGTTTCGATGTCAGCGGTCAGTTTTTGCTTGGAATACTGATCGTCCTTGGTGAAAAAGGAAAACCAGCCGGGTGTGGAGGATTGCAACTGCTTGAGCAGCTCTTTCTCCGTAAAGGCCTGGTTGCCAACAAAGGCGATGCGGCGAATGCTCGACACGGGCCCCTCGGCAATCTCCAGGCTAACCGCCACTCGGTTACGCTCCAGGGGCCGCGCTTGACTGTTGATCCGCACCGCATAGCGCCCGCGACTATAGTATTGTCGCAGTAGTTCCTGTTCTACCTTATCCAACAAGGCGCGATCAAACACCCGACCTTCGGCCAGACCCACGCCGGTGAGGGCTTTTTTGAGGTCATCGGTGCTAATGTCGCTATTGCCGGTGATCTTGACTTCGGCGATGGCAGGCCGCTCGGTCACGGTAATCACCAGCACATCGCCCTTGCGCTCCAGGTTCACATCGGCAAAAAAGCCAGTTTTGAACAGTTCGCGGATGATCTCTGGGTATTGCTGTTCCGAAACCGTAGCGCCCACCTGCACCGGCAGATAGTTGAACACGGTGCCGGCGGAGATGCGCTGCAAGCCCTCAACCTGAATATCGCGCACGACAAACGCGGCAGCTTGCGCGCCACCGGCCACCACTAACAGACCCAACGAGAAGATCAGGGAACGATACGATTTCATGAGCACGCAATTATCCAAGGCTGGGTTCGGCGATGTTTAGCCCAGCAGACGGTTGAAATCATTGAATAAGGCCAGCCCCATCAGCAACACGAGCACCACGATGCCGACTCGCTGCCCCATGCCTTGCACCGCCTCGGACAGTGGACTGCCCTTCATCAGTTCAATCAGGTCATAAAGCAGATGGCCGCCATCCAGGATCGGGATCGGCAACAGGTTCAACACCCCCAGGCTGACGCTAATCAGCGCCAGCAGTGATAAGAATGCGAGCAGGCCCGCGTTGGCGGCTTGTCCGGCGAACTGGGCAATGGTCAACGGCCCGCTGATATTTTCCAACGACGCCTTGCCGATCAAGATCCGCCCCAGCATCCGCAAAGTCAGCAGCGACATATCCCAAACCTTGCCTACACCCGCTCCCAGTGCCGCCCATGGCCCATACCGTACCACGACCCGCAAGTCCTCGGCGAGATCATCCGGCACCTCAGCAATCGCGCCAATCAGGCCGATCCGCTCGCCGGTTTTGGCTTGTTGCGCTTCAGGCGTGACTTGCAAGGTGTGCTCAACTCCATCGCGCACAATGCGCATACTGAAAGGTTGGCCTGGATGGCGCTGGATCACCGCGCGCCATTGTTCCCAATCGGCTATAGCCTGATCAGCGGCCCACACAACGCGATCACCCGGCTGCAACCCGGCCCGCTCCGCCGCACCGCCGCGCGTCAGTTGCCCAATCACCGCCGGCAGCGTCGGCTGCCACCAGCGCAACCCCAGATGGGTGAACGCCATTGCGGTATCCTCCCAGGAGTCGTCTTCGCCTACGGCAAGCACCCGGATGCGCGTTTGATCTTCGGCATCGCGCACTTCGACTTCAATCGCCTCGCCCGCCATGGCGCGATCCACCAGCTCCAGTTGGACAGCGCTTAAACCCGCAGTCGGCTTGCCGGCAATGGCGACGATTAAATCACCTTTCTCAAACCCGCCCGCCGCTGCTAATGAACCCGGCTTGGGAGCATCCAGCACAGGCTTCAGGTCGGGAACGCCATGCATGAACATGAGAGCATAGACCAGCGCCGCAAACAGCAGATTGCTGAACGGCCCGGCCAGCACGATGGCCATGCGCGCCCAGACTGGTTGTCGATTAAAGGCGCGCGGCAACTCTGCTGGCTCCACGTTGCCCTCGCGCTCGTCCAGCATCTTGACATAACCGCCCAACGGCAAAATTGTCACCACGTATTCAACGCCATCCCGGCCCAGCCGCCGCCAAAACGGCTTGCCAAAGCCCACGGAAAAACGCAACACCTTGACCCCCAGGCGGCGCGCCACCCAGAAATGGCCAAACTCATGGACAGTAATCAACACGCCCAGAAGCACAATAAAAGCCAGCACCGTCAGCAATGGATTACCGCTCATCTCGCTCCTCCACCGTTTGCGGCCCGATACGCTCGCTGGCCACCGCCCGTGCTTGGGCGTCATCAGCTAGGATCGTCGCCAGCGTATTGACCTCGTGGGCGGGAACCCGTTCCAGAACGTGCTCCACCAGGGCGGCGATGTCGGGGTACGGAATGCGCCGGTCGAGAAAAGCTTGCACAGCGACTTCATTGGCGGCGTTGAGAATGGCGGGCGCGGTTCCACCCGTAGCCAGCGCCGCAAAAGCCAGTCGCAAACACGGGAAGCGCGCAAGCTCCGGGGGTTGAAACTCCAACGGCCGCAGTTGGGCGAAATCCAGAAACGCTGCGCCGGATTCCAGCCGCTGCGGCCAAGCCAGGGCATGGGCAATCGGGGTGCGCATGTCGGGGTGACCTAATTGCGCCAAGACCGAGCCGTCCGTGTATTCCACCATTGAATGAACCACGCTCTGGGGATGGATCACGACCTCAATCTGCGCACGCGGCGCGGCAAAGAGCCAGTGCGCCTCGATCACCTCCAGACCCTTGTTCATCATGGTGGCAGAATCGACCGAAATTTTACGGCCCATCCGCCAATTGGGGTGCGCGCAAGCCTGCTCTGGCGTCACCGCGCGCAACTGCTCCAGCGGTGTGGTGCGGAAGGGACCGCCCGAACCGGTCAACAGGATGCGCCGCACGCCGAGCTGTTCCAAGCCTTCGGTCGCAAATCGGGGCGGTAAGCATTGAAAAATCGCGTTGTGCTCGCTGTCGATAGGCAACAATTCCGCGCCGCTCGCCCGCACCGCCGCCATCAACAGCGGCCCGGCCATGACCAGCGCTTCCTTATTAGCCAGCAACACCCGCTTAGCCGCACGCGCCGCAGCCAAAGTGGATAATAGACCCGCCGCGCCAACAATCGCCGCCATGACAGTGGTGACGGTAGGCAAGACGGCGATCCGCTCCAGGCCGGCTGCGCCCGCCAACACTTCCACGGCGCGCCCCGCCGTCCGCAACCGGCGGTATAGCTGCTCGGCCGCGTCGGCATCGACCATGACAGCGTAATCCGGCGCATGGTCCAGACATTGCTGCAACAGGCCCTCGACATTGCGCTGGGCGCTCAGCGCCACGACCCGAAACCGGTCAGGGTGGCGACCCAGCACATCCAACGTGCTGACGCCAATCGAGCCGGTGGAACCCAGAACGGCAACCCCGACACGCCCGCTCATCGCGCCAATCCGTACCAGCCCAGAAAAAATACGGGCGCGGCGGCAATGAGGCTGTCGAGCCGATCCAGCACGCCGCCATGACCCGGTAACAGAGAACCGCTATCTTTCAAACCGCGCTGGCGTTTCAACAGACTCTCAAAGAGATCGCCACCAATGGAGAATCCGACAGTGACCAGGCCGAGCGCCACCCAGCCGGGCCAGCGCGCGCCCACATCCAACACAACGGCACCCGCCACCGAGAACACCAGCGCCGCTGCCACCGCGCCCAAGACCCCTTCCCAGGTCTTGCCTGGGCTGATGACTGGGGCTAGCTTGCGCCGTCCCCAACGGCGACCGGCAAAATAGGCTCCAATATCTGCGACCCAGATTAGCATCAGTAGAAACAGCACGAGGCCTGGTCCAAACGCATGGTGTAACCCCAGCAATGCTAACCAGGCCGCCGCCAGCGCCGCCACGCCCGCTACCGCTACCGTAACAGACCGGGTTTGCCCGGGCTGGGGTTGGGCGTAGTAAGCTAGCCATATCAAAACACCACACCAGGCCACAAAAATCGGCAGCAAGACGCCGACCACCACGGCGGCATCTCCCGCCAACGGCCACAGACCCAGCAACACCAAGAGCAGGCAACCGCAGTACCACCCCCGATAGCGCATCGGCAAGCCGGCCAGATCAGCCCACTCCCAGGCGCACAGCAGCGTCACCGCCAGCAGGACCGTGCCAAAGCCAGCGACTGGCAGCTTTAACACCACCCAGAGCGTGAACAGCGCCAGCAAGCTGGCGGTGAAAACTCGCTGCTTAAGCATGGGAGTGGCCTGCCACTTGTTCAGCCGTTCGGCCAAAGCGCCGCTGCCGCCCAGCAAAAACCGCGCAAGCGGCATCCAGATCCGCCGCGTCGAAGTCAGGCCATAATTGGTCGGTAAAATACAACTCGGTATACGCCAGTTGCCAGAGCAGGAAATTACTGATGCGCTGTTCGCCACCGGTGCGGATAAATAAGTCCGGTTCCGGCAAATCAGCCAGGCAGGTGTAACGATGCACCAGATCTGCGGTAATCTCGCTGGGCTGCACCCGGCCTGCTGCGACCTCTTCAGCAATGCGGCGGCTGGCTTGGCTCATATCCCAGCGGCCCCCGTAGTTGGCCGCGATCACCAGGATCAAACCGCTATTGCCCGCCGTGCGCTGCTCCGCTTTGATGATGTGCTCCCGCAATGGCGCGGAAAAAGCACTGCGATCGCCAATAAAACGCATCTGCACATTCGCGGCGTGCAAGCGACGGACTTCACGGCGCAGCGTAGTCAGGAACAGGCTCATCAGCACATCGACTTCCGGTCGCGGCCGCAACCAGTTTTCACTGCTGAATGCGAACAGGGTCAACACCGCGATACCGCGCGCGCTGCACGCCTCGACCACCCGCCGCACCGCTCTGGCACCTTCATGATGGCCCGCGGCGCGGGCCAGGGAGCGCTGCTGTGCCCAACGGCCGTTGCCATCCATGACGATGGCGACATGCTGAGGCAAGGACTGGGCCGATTGCCCTATGTCGGGAATGTCAGGCTTCATTCCACACGTTTCCCGGCTGGATCGCCAAGCCCAGGCCAAACCAACGGCGCTTCAGATTTCCATCAACTCGGCTTCTTTAGCCGCGAGCATCTTATCCACATCCTGGATATGCCGGTCGGTGAGCTTTTGAATCTCATCCTGGGCCTGCCGCTCAGCATCTTCGGGAATTTTTTTGTCCTTGAGTAGCACTTTGAGCTGGTGATTGACATCGCGCCGGATATTGCGGATAGCAACTTTGCTCTCCTCGCCTTCGCGGCGCACGATCTTAACCAGATCGCGGCGGCGCTCCTCGGTCAAGGGCGGCAACGGTACCCGAATGGTGGTACCGGCAGAAGCCGGATTTAACCCAAGGTCGGACTTCAGAATGGCCTTTTCAATCGGCCCGATCAGATTCTTTTCCCACGGCGTGACCAGGAGGGTACGCGCATCGGCCACTGCGACCGACGCCACCTGATGAAGAGGTGTTTCGTTGCCGTAGTAGCTAACCATGACATGCTCCAGCAAGCTGGCATGGGCGCGGCCCGTACGCAGCTTGCTCAGCTCCAGTTTCAGGTTATCCACGCTTTTCGCCATACGGGCGGTGGCGTCTTTCTTAAGGGAGTCGATCATGGCTCAGTCTCGCACCACAGTGGTGCCCACGTTCTCGCCGCACACGATCCGCATCAAATCGCCAGGGCGGTTGATGTTGAAAACCTTCAACGGCATGTTGTGTTCACGGCACATGACGATGGCGGTGGCGTCCATCACACCTAGCTTGCGCGCCAAAGCGTCGTCGTAGGTCAGCCGTTCGTAGCGCACCGCTGCTGGATCCTGATGCGGGTCCGCTGAGTAAATCCCATCGACCTTAGTACCCTTGAGCATCACATCCGCACCGATTTCAATCGCGCGCAGACTGGCAGCGGAATCGGTGGTAAAAAACGGATTACCGGTGCCCGCAGCGAAGATCACTACCCGGCCTTTTTCCAGGTGGCGAATGGCGCGCCGCCGGATGTAGTCCTCGCAGACCTGGTTGATGCGAATCGCCGACATCACGCGAGTAAACACGCCCAAGCGCTCTAACGTGTCCTGCATCGCCAGGGAATTCATCACCGTGGCCAGCATGCCCATGTGATCGGCGGTCACCCGATCCATACCAGCTTTGGCCAGGCCCGCCCCCCGAAACAGGTTTCCCCCGCCGATAACCATGCCGATTGCGACACCCATCTGCCGCAACACACGGATTTCACCGGCGATCCGCGCCAAGATCGCCGTGTCGAGGCCGGATTCATCGTCCCCCATTAAAGCTTCACCGCTGAGCTTGAGCAGAATGCGCTGATAAGTGGATTGGGAATCCGGTGTGGCCATGGAACGATCTTGGAGAGTATGCATGGGAGGGGATTGTACCTGATCGCTGCCCTGGCGTCAGTGGCGACGCCGGGGCAGCGGGATGCGCTTAATCGCCGCGCGCGGCGGCGACTTCAGCGGCAAAATCACTGGATTTTTTTTCGATCCCTTCTCCCAATTCAAAGCGCTCAAATCGCATCACCTGGGCTTTGCGGGAGTTCAACAACGCCTGCACGCTGTGCTCTGGATCCTTGACGAAGGCCTGTCCTAGCAAAGTGACGGATTCAAAGTATTTGCGCAGCTTGCCTTCAACAATTTTCTCGATGATCTTGTCGATAACATGGGCTGGTTTGTCTTTGGCCTCTTCGGCCGCTTGCGCCGCGTAAATTTCTTTTTCCTTGGCGATCAACTCAATGGGCAACTGATCGGCGCTGACGCACAGCGGTCGGCTGGCGGCGATATGCATGGCGATGTCCTTGGCCAAATCAGCGTCGCCGCCTTGCAATTCCACCAACACGCCGATCCGGGCACCATGCAGATAACTGCCCAGCACACCGGTCGTAGATGCCAGCCGAACGCCGCGCCGGACATTGATATTCTCGCCAATCTTGCCAATACAGTCGCGCCGATTCTGTTCTACGCTTTGGCCGTTGGGCATGACCGTCGCTAGCAAAGCCTCCAGAGTAGCGGGGCCATCGCGCAACACGGTTTCACCCACTGCGGTAGCGAAAGCCCGGAAATCCTCGTTTTTGGTGACAAAATCCGTTTCACAATTGATTTCCGCCATCGCCACCGCGCCGGGCGCTTGCTGAAGGACAATCAGACCTTCCGCCGCGATGCGGCTAGCCTTCTTGTCAGCCTTCGCCTGGCCGGCCTTGCGCATCAATTCCACTGCCACTTCAATGTCACCGCCGGTTTCCTGCAAGGCCCGTTTGCATTCCATCATGCCCGAACCGGTGCGCTCGCGCAGTTCCTTGACCAGCCCTGCCGTAATTTCCACCATGCTTGCTTACCTCTGCACAATACTGATTTGATTCAAACCAAAAATCGCGTCGCGATCAGGGCTGACGCGATCAAAAAAGCGCGCGCGCCTGGCGCGCTACTCAAGACACTCGCTCAGGCGCGAGACTCAGGTGCCGCCACGCTCTGGAAGCAGCTCTTCGGGAATTTCGACAAACTCCTCTTCGGCGCGGCCCGTGGTCAGTACGGCGCGGCCTTCCAGCACCGCTTCTGCCAAGCCGCCGACATACAACTGAATCGCACGGATAGCGTCGTCGTTACCGGGGATAACATAATCCACGCCATCCGGAGAGTTGTTGGTGTCCACCACCCCAACGACCGGAATACCCAGCTTGTTGGCTTCCTGCACAGCAATCCGCTCATGGCCGACATCGATCACGAACAGTGCATCAGGCAGACTAGCCATGTCCTTGATGCCCCCCAGACTCCGCTCCAGCTTGTCCATTTCACGGCGCAGGCCGATGACTTCTTTCTTAGCCAAGCGGTCGAAGGTACCGTCCTGGGCCATCAAGTCGAGATCTTTGAGCCGCTTGATGGATTTGCGCACCGTTTTGAAGTTGGTCAGCATGCCACCTAGCCAACGATGATTGACATACGGCATACCGCAGCGCAAGGCAGCCTCGGCAGTCGCCTCACGGGCCGAACGCTTCGTGCCCACCACCAGGATCTTGCCACCCTGCGACGCCAGCCGTCCGGCGAAATTCAACGTATCCAGATACAGCGGCAAGGTTTTTTCGAGGTTGACGATATGAATCTTGCTACGCGCCCCGAAGATATAGGGGGCCATTTTGGGATTCCAATAACGAGTCTGGTGGCCGAAATGTACACCGGCCTCCAGCATTTGGCGCATGGAAACGGTCGCCATGGCTGAAAGTCCTCCGAATAGATTTGGGGTTAAGCCTCCACCCGCCCCGGGCAGCGACCCGCTCTATGGCAGGCACCCCGCCGCTCGTGCCGACGAATGTGAGAAGTAGTACTGACTACTGAGAGCCTAAGCCACCGCGCTGGAACGCTTGGCCCAACACAGCGGATGTTTGCCTAAAAGGCGCGCGCTTTATAACATGGATTGTTTGGAAGACCAAACGAACGCCGCCCCGGCCCACTGCCTCCAGCGCCCACGGCGCGTGTCGGTTGCCTCGTGCTTTTTCCGCTTGCGCTCCCGGATCGCCCATGTTCCAGAAACCGCCGAAACGAACGACCCACATCCTCCTGAAGACGCCGGAGGAAATTGCCAAAATGCGGGTGGCCGGTCGGCTGACTGCTGAGGTATTACGCATGATCGAGCCCCATGTGCGCGAGGGCGTCACCACCGAGGAACTCGACCGGATTTGTCACGATTACATCGTCCACACACAACATGCGATCCCCGCTCCGCTCAATTACCGTGGATTCCCGAAATCCATCTGCACCTCAGTCAATCAAGTGGTCTGCCATGGGGTTCCGGGGCCAAAGACACTGAAGAAAGGCGATATCATCAATATCGACATCACGGTAATTAAAGACGGCTACCATGGCGATGCCAGCCGCATGTTCGCCGTTGGCATCCCGCCCATCGCCGCGCAGCGCGTCAGTCGGGTAGCCTATGAATGCCTGTGCCTCGGCATCCGCCTGGTGCGACCCGGCATCCGCCTGGGCGACATTGGTCATGCGATCCAGCAGCACGCCGAAAGCCAGCACTGTTCAGTGGTGCGCGAGTATTGCGGCCACGGCATTGGCCGAGACTTTCACGAAGACCCGCAAGTCCTGCACTACGGCAACCCAGGCGAAGGCGTCGAGCTGACGCCTGGCATGACCTTTACTATCGAGCCGATGATCAACGCCGGCAAGCGCCATATCAAGCTGCTGCCCGATGGCTGGACGGTTGTTACCAAAGATCACAGTCTCTCGGCGCAATGGGAGCATACCGTGCTGGTCACCGACACCGGTTACGAACTGCTGACGCTGCTACCCGGCGAGACCTTGTAAACACCTGCGTTACTTGTTTAAAAGCCGCATGACCACTTTTGATCTCAGCGTTTCCGCACCCGCCGCCCTCCAGGCGCGCACGCCACAGCCCGACAACGCGCTGATCCTGGCTCCATTTGGTGCTGACTTTGCGCGCGAGCTGGCCGGCGCGTCCAATCCCATCGCGCTTTTCCGGCAGCGTCTCAAGGACAGTGACGTCCAAATCAAAGCGCAATTCTTACAAGGTGCGCCCGCGCGAGAACTCGTGCCAACCCGCGCGCAGCTGATGGATCAATTACTGCTGCACGCTTGGTCCCGCTTTTTCCCGACCGATACCGCAGAGCTGGCGCTGATCGCAGTGGGCGGTTACGGACGCGGCGAACTGCATCCTGGTTCAGATGTAGACCTCATGATTCTGCTTGGCGACCAGAGTCTGGACGCGCATCGCGCCAACCTGGAGCGCTTTCTGACCTTCTTGTGGGATATTGGCTTGGAGGTCGGCCACAGCGTGCGCACGGTTGAAGAGTGTGTGCACGAAGGCGCTGCGGATGTGACCATCGCTACGAGCCTGATGGAGGGGCGCTACCTGGCCGGTTCCACCGCTTTGCTTGAACGGATGCGCGCGGTCACCGGCCCGGACCGCATCTGGCCGGATGCCGCCTTTTTTGAGGCCAAGCAGCAGGAACGCCAGCGCCGCTGCCGTCAGTACAACGAAACTGCTTTCAATCTGGAACCCAACGTTAAGGAAGGCCCCGGCGGCTTGCGCGACTTGCAGCTGGTCGGCTGGGTCGCCAAGCGCCACTTTGGCGCTAGTACTTTGCAGGAGCTGGTCGAGCACGGCTTCCTCACCGCCCGCGAATACCAAGAGCTGATCGACTGCCGCGACTTTCTCTGGCAAATCCGTTTTGCTTTGCATGTGCTGACCGGGCGACGCGAGGATCATTTGTTGTTCGATCACCAGCGCCACATCGCTCGGCAATTCGGCTATCGCGATCAGGAGCATAGCCTGGCGGTTGAACAGTTCATGCAGGCTTACTACCGCACGGTCAATGCCCTGGACCAGCTCACCGAGATGTTGCTGCAACTGTTTGAGGAAGCCATCCTGCTGGCTGAAGACTCAGATGCCCCCACCCCGGTCAACCGCCGGTTTCAGGCCCGGCGCGGCTATCTGGAAGCAATCCGCCCCAACGTTTTCCTGCGCTACCCCTTCGCGCTACTGGAAATCTTTCTGGTTTTGCAGCAATGCCCCGAACTCAAAGGCATTCGCGCCACCACCATTCGCCTGATTCGCGAGCATCTGCCCCTGATCGACGCCAAGTTCCGCCACGATCCGCGCCCGCGCAGCCTGTTTATGGAAATCCTGCGTCAGCCCCTGGGCGTCACCCATCAATTGCGCTTGATGAACACCTATGGAGTCTTACCCGCCTATCTGCCGGAATTCGCCAGCATCGTCGGGCGCATGCAATACGATCTATTCCATGTCTACACCGTAGATCAGCATATCCTGTTCGTAGTGCGCAATCTGCGGCGGTTCTTCCCGCCCCAATTCGCCCAGCAACTACCGCGTTGCAACGCGATCATGGCGCAGTTGCCCAAACCAGAATTGCTATACGTGGCCGGCCTGTATCACGACATCGCCAAAGGACGCGGCGGCGATCACTCTGAGCTTGGAGCGGTGGATGCTGAGGGATTCTGCCAGCGGCATGGTTTCAGTAGTTTTGACACACGACTGGTTGCCTGGCTGGTGCGTCACCATCTTACGTTATCGGTGACCGCCCAAAAAAAGGATATTTACGATCCCGCCGTCATTCACGACTTCGCACGCCTGATGGGCGATCAACTCCACCTGGATTATCTGTATCTACTGACCGTTGCCGACATCCGCGCCACCAACCCCAGCCTGTGGAATACCTGGCGGGATTCGCTGCTATGGCAATTGTATGAGGCCACCCGCCGGGCGCTGCGGCGCGGGCTGGAGCACCCTATGGACAAAGAAGAGCGCATTGCCGAAGTCCAGAATCAGGCTCGGCGACGCCTGCACGCCGCACGGATTACCGAGCCGCGCATGCAGCGGGTATGGGAAGGTTTCGGCGATGACTATTTCCTGCGCCACTCCGCTGCGGAAATTTTTTGGCACACGCAGGCCATTCTCAAAAAAGGGCACGGAGAACGACCGCTGGTGCTGGCCCGCGACGATGCCGAGCGTGGCGGCACCGAAATTTTTATCTACACGCTGGATCAAGACAATCTGTTCGCCCTGCTCACTTCCCTGCTCGATCAATTGCGCCTGACCATTCTGGACGCGCGCATCCTGACCGGCCACAACGGCTACGCTCTGGACAGCTTCACCGTATTAGAAGACTCCGGCGCGCCCCTTGGCGACCGGACGCGCATCAAGGAAATCACTACCACGCTACGCCATGCCCTAAGCCAACCGGACGCTGCGCCGATCCGGCCTAGTCGTCACATTTCGCGCATTCAACGGGCGTTCCAGATGCCAACTTGCGTTTCCTTCCGGGAAGACGAGGCCAACAGCCGCACCGTGGTCGAGCTGGTGTCGTGGGATCGGCCCGGCTTACTCTGCCGGGTCGGCCAAGCCTTCATGGAATGCGGCGTACAGTTGCATAACGCCAAGATCGCCACCCTGGGAGCGCGGGTGGAGGATGTCTTTTTCGTGACCGACCGCGACAATCGGCCTCTGCAAGACGTGAAAAAATATGCCGCGCTGCGCACGGCATTGATCGAACAGCTCGATTCCGGTGAGGAATAATCAGCCTACCGCACGGCGATAGACAGTCGCCAGCCAAATACCCAAAGCGATCAAGGTGATGCCAGCAGCGTGAAACGGGTACAGCCGTTCGCCCAGAAACACCATCGCCAGTACCGCGCCAAACGCGGGCATCAGATGCAAAAACTGGCCAGTGCGATTAGCGCCTAGTTCCGCCACTGCCCGATTCCAGAACACATAAGCCAGAATCGAGGGAAACAAAGCTAAATACAGCACACTGGCCACAGCGCTGCCATCGACGACAACCGTGCGGCCTTGCGCCAAATCCCAGCCATATAGGGGGGTCAGAATCAAAAAGCCGATCAACATGGTTGCCGCCTGAAAGTTCAGCGGTTGCAAAGACACCGGCCGCCACCGCAAACACACCGAATACAAGGCCCAACTGACTACAGCCGCTAGGACCCATAAATCGCCGCTACTGAACTGACGGGACAGCAACGCTCCGAGATTACCGCGCCCGATAATCACTAGCACCCCGATCAGGGAAACGCCGATACCCAGCCCTTGCCAGCCGGTCACCGTCTGGCGCAGCAGCAAAAAAGACAGCGCGACAATGAAGACGGGCGTTACAGACAACATGATGAGGGCGTTAGTGGCCGTGGTGGATTGCAAACCGATATAAACTAAGGTGTTAAAGTTCACCACGCCGAGGATGCTGAGCAGTAGCAGGATTGGCCCGTGCTGGCGAATGAGCGACCCCTGCGCGCGCAGCGGTTTCCACACCCAGGGCAACAAGATCGCCAGGGCCACCGCCCAGCGCCAGAAGGACAGGGTGAATGGCGTGAAGACGGCATGCACCGCCCGACCCAGCACAAAATTCCCAGACCAAAACAGCGTCGTCAACACCAGCAGCAGATAGGGCGAGGGCCGCCGGGCAATCAAGGCATTTAGCATGGTTTCCGTTCAACTTCCGGGTTTGCGCACCACCGGGGTCCATGGTGCGCGTAGGGTTACAGCCAGCGCACCAGCAAAGCTATTAATTCCTGCTCGTGGAACGGCTTCATCAGGTAATCATCCATACCCGCCTCCAAACATTTTTCCCGGTCACCCGGCATGGCGTGCGCGGTCAAGGCGATAATCGGTAGGATCTCCCGATTTTGCTCTCGTTCACGGCTTCGAATCGCCCGCGTGGCCTCATACCCGTCCATTTCGGGCATCTGGCAATCCATCAACACCAGATCGTAGCTTTGATCCGCCAAAGCCGCCAGCGCTTCCCAACCGTTGTTGGCGACGGTAACGCTCAATCCCAATTGCGCCAACATTTCCTGGCAAAGCAATTGATTGACCAGATTATCTTCGACCAGCAACACCCGCCTGCCCTGATGCCGCCATTCAGCTTGCGCGTTGGTTGACGCAAGAGCCGCTTGGCTCACCGCAGACGGCTCTACTGGCTGTTGCTCCAGGCCGCAATCTCCTGGTTCTGATACCGGCGGCGCGCTGGCCTCCAATTGCAGCACAAACGAGAATTCCGAACCCTGGCCAGGGATGCTGCGCACCGCCAGTACGCCCCCCATCAATTCCACCAGTTGCCGGGAAATAGTCAGCCCTAGACCTGTGCCGCCAAATCGGCGCGTGGTCCGGCCATCGGCTTGGACGAAGGCGTCAAAAACCTGCGCTTGCTCTGCCTCGGTCATGCCAATGCCGGTATCCCGAATCACAAAGCGCAGGCGTCCCTGGTCGACCGGCTCTACCCGTAACGCTACCTCGCCCTGCTCGGTGAATTTAATGGCGTTGCCCAGCAGATTCATCAACACCTGATGCAGGCGGACCGGATCGCCTCTGACCTGCCGGGGCGCCTGCTCAGGAACCACGCTGGTCAGATGCAGCCCTTTGCGCAAGGCTTCACGTCTCAACAGCTCGATGAGTTCCGTGATCTGTTGGCGTAGATCAAACACGATGATCTCCAGCCTGAGCCGACCCGCTTCCATCTTGGATACATCAAGAATATCGTTGATGACCGTCAGGAGCATTCCCGCAGAACCGCAGGCCGTCGTCAGATAATCCCGCTGCCGCCCGTCCAGCGCGGTTTTTTCTAATAGCTGCAACATCCCCAGCACCCCATTCATGGGGGTGCGGATTTCGTGACTCATGTTGGCCAGAAACCGGGATTTCGCCTCGCTGGCTCGATCAGCGGCGACCCTGGCGGCGTGCAGATCGCGCTCGTGGCGATCCAGAATTCGCCCAGTGCTCCAGACAATCAAGCCCGCCAGCAACACCCCGCCCCCACAAACCCACAGCAGACCCCATTCCAGGGTGCGCTGCTGGGCTATCTGGGCGGTTTGCAACGCATTGGTTTCGACTTGCACCCGACGCACCAAAACATCGCTTTGATCAGTCACGGCTTTGGCAATACGGCGGCTATCGGCCAACAAGTGCTCAATCCGGTCTTCGAGATCGCGAATCTGCTGGCGCACTGCAAATACATTGGTGTCGCCTTCGCCAAATCTGGCTAGGGCCTGTTCGATATTGTGCATGTTATCGGCCAACACCGGATTGCGTTGCGCCAGTTCACTGGTGCGAAAAGCCGTGGCGGCGAAACGGAACAGTTCTTGGGCGCGGTTGAAGCGTTCCTGCAACAGCGCCAGATGCTCAGCGCCCCTGGTTTCGGCGGCTGTGGTGAGCATAGCGAACAACAGATTGCCCTCACCTCGAATATCAAGCGCATAGATCAGATTGCGTCCGCGCTGTTCCAGCAAGGTCAATAGGTTAGTCTGTATCTGCTCCAGGCTTTCCTGCATGTGCTTGGCCAGATACCCTTCGATCTGCTCCAGAAACTGTTCGAGCGCCGTAATCAACTCCTGTTGCAGGGCGGCGTTTGGCCACTGCGGCGGCTCCCTTTGCAGCCACTGGCCGACGACAGCGCTCAGGCGAGCCACTTCCGGTGCCTGTTCCGCATGGTGCGTCACCTGCAGTTCAGCCAGCGCGCCGCGCGTTAGTTCTCGCATTGCGGCGCTTGATGAACCATTCTGCTGGATCTTGGAAGGCGTGGTTTTCAGCGCATCCAACAGTAAGCGTAGACTTACCACCGCTGTGTACTGACGATTGTGGTGCTCCCACAGCTCTCGCAGGGTGCTGATTTGCCGCCTGACATCGCGCTTGGCTAATACCTGATTGAGCGAAGTGACGCCGTAGACCACCGGCCCGACCGTATCATTGAGCTCGCTATGCACTCTGCCAATCTCAGCGAGCAGCGCGCGCTGGCGCTGTTCTAAAGTGATACGGTCTGCATTGGCTTCTCGCAACATGCGCAAAGTCGTGGCAAGAAAGGCGACCCGATCCCGGAGAATAGCGCTGGCGTTTGGCTCAATCCACACCTTTAATTGGCTAATATGTTTAGGAATTTCTGCAATGAGGCCCTCGAGTTGCGCGGCTAGCTGCTGTAACTGAGCGTGATCGCCAGCATTCGCCAGTGTGGGGGCCAGCGCGGCGAGCAAGGCGCTCCGTTCGGACAGGCGCAAGGCGGCCAGCGTCTCTGGTAAAATCTCGCGGGTGGTCCGCTCCACGGTTTGACCCAGTTGGGCGAACGCATACAGCGCCAAACCCACCGCCAGCGCCAATATGACCGTGATCCCGCCAAAGGCCAGGTAAAAGGCAGCCTTAAACCGTTTCTGGCCAGCGGTGAGTAGAGTCAGTCGCATCACGCCCTTTAGAGCAAGCCGTGCGCCCGCAAAATCTCTGTGGCGTTGTTGCGGTCAATGGTCAGTGTCGGTAACCAGACCCGTTTGAGAACCTTCTCGCCTTGCAAAAAACGCAACGCCTGCCGGATGGCTTCACCGCCAGGGGTCCGATAGAGAAAAGTGGCGGTGAGAATGCCGTCATGGACCCATTTGACGCCCTCCGCTGGGATACCGTCTACGCCCAAGAAGAACATCTCCCGTTCACGACCGGCCTCTTTGGCGGCCTGATAGGTCCCATACGCCATCGGATCGTTGTGCGCGTACACCAAATGAATCACTGGATGGTTTTTCAAGACCTCTACCATCAAATCGTAAGCCCGATCCTGTTTCCAATCACCATCGCGCGGTGGATTGACGATCTCAATGCTCGGCTCCTGGCGGATAATTTCCTCAAAACCGCTATGCCGATTATGGGATTCAATGGTACCCATGCCGCCCCAGATTTCTACAATCTTACCCTTTGCCTTACCAGCTCCCCCCAAGAGCTGGACGGCATAATGGCCCACGGCCCGGCCAATCTCCCGGTTATCGCCGCCAATAAACTGGGTATAGCGATCATTCGCCAGGCCACGATCCAGCACAAAGACTGGAATGCCCGCATTAAACGCTTTGCTGACCACGGGCGTTAGCGCCTCAGTGACCTTGGGCGAAATCAACAGGGCGTCAACCCGCCGGGCGATCAAAGCTTCTACATCGGCAATCTGCTGCTCGACCTGATCCAGACCATCTTTAACGATCAACTCAACGCGCGGATATTTAGCGGCTTCTTCACGGAGTTCTTTGTTGAATAATAACCGCCATGGCTCGGTAGTGGTCGCTTGGGAAAAACCGATGACCACCGGCTGCTGCGCGGAGAGTTGGCGGGGCCGGGGTTGGTCCGGTTCCGGCGGCAACCCCATAGAGGATCGATACCGGGCGAGTTGCTGGTCCCGCCCCAAATCATCGCTAATCTGCTCCCAGGCGGCGGCCACCTGTTCCAACGCTTCCTGAACCGACGCCGCACCAACCAACGCCTGGGTCAACTGGGTCTCGAACACCTCGGTGTAGCGAAAGAAACCGGGAATGCGCAAATCCAGCGCCGCTTGCGGCGAATCCAAACTGGCGCGCAATACCCCCAGATAATCCGCCGCATCACTACGGGAAAAAACCTGGGTCCAAGCGTCGATCTGGCTAAAGTGGGTCAGGCGATAGGGATTGATGCCGGTGCCGCTGGTCACGACATCGTGCAGACTGTTCTCCGGGCTGGCGTACCATTGGATGTAGTCCCAAGCGGCTTCCTGCTGCCGACTGTTTTTCGGCACGCCGGCCACCCAGCCACCTGCGGCGAGAAACGGTGCCTTGTGCGGACGCTCAAAGTGTTGCCATTGCCAAGTCCGGCTGTTCCACACCTCGCGGCTGCCAGGCAACACAAAATAACCCACCTTACCCACGACGCGGGATTGGGCCGGATCATTGGCTAGCGATCCGGTATCCCCCCAGTCCAAAATCATCGCGGTGCGTCCGCCCAAAAAGGCCTGGCGCGCTTCGACAATGCCATAGCTTTTGGCGTCTGGCGGACAAAAGGCCAGAATTTCGACGTACTCCCGCACGGCCCGCAGCCAGCCCGGATTATTGATTTGCGCCCGCATGGTGTCGGGGTCGAAAAACTGCGCGCCGCGAAACTCAGGATGATTGGTATACGCCGAGGCCCGACTGAACACGTCCCAGAACTGTTGTCCACCACGGGCGAACGCTTCCGCCGTGCCATACAGCGTCCCGCCATCCGGCGCGCGGCGACCGGTAAAAAATTCGGCAATATCCCGATACTCGGCCCAGGTGTCAGGAGGCGTCAGATCGCGCCCATAGCGCTGGCGAAACTCCTGCCGGTTGGTCGGGGACTCAAACCAGTCTTTGCGATAATAGCCTTGGAATAGATCGCCATCGACTGTGACCGAAATCCAGCGTCCATCCCAGGTCATCAATCGCTCGCGAAAGATGGGATGAATATCGTCAAACGCTTCGCTACGCACCAGCGCTGTTGGTAATTCCGCCAGATAAGGGAAAAAATCCCCCCCCCACGCCGGCATATAAAACACGACGTCATACACCGGCTCCGCAGCGATCAACGATGCCTTGAAGGTATCGAATAAGGCTCTAAACGGAGTGCCGATGACCCGCACCTTGCCGCCCGTGCGCTGCTCCCAAGTCAGCGCGTGCGCTTTGGCTGGCGCACCGATAGCCGATACATCCTGCACGCCAACAGTCAGCGTAACCCCGGCAAAACGCTGGTCGGAAGTCACGGCCTCTCCAAACGCTGGCGCTCCACACCAGAACAACCCTATCGCCAGCCCCAAGAGCGCGGGTGAGCGCTTAGCTGCTCTTGTTCCCCCAGCGCCGCCGGTTATGGCAGCGTGTGCTCGTGCTAGAACCCCAAAAACCGCGCGCATGGCATTCCCCCGTTTGGCCCCGTGAACTCATCCCGTACCAATTTCTATCGTGTTCTATATAGTGTAATGTCAAATCCAGCCAGCCATCAGGTCTTGCAATGTCTCTACCCAGCCCCCTTGCGGCAACACCCTGGACTCCAGCCAGTTGGCGTCAACGACCCGCGGTGCAACTGCCGATTTACGACGACCTCTCCGCGCTGGCCGAGGTTGAGGAGCGGCTCTCTACCGCGCCACCGTTAGTATTTGCCGACGAAATGCGCACCTTGCGCCAGCAACTGGCTGAAGTGGCCAACGGCCAGTCGTTTCTGTTGCAGGGCGGCGATTGCGCCGAAAGCTTCGCGGACTTCAGTGAACACGCCATCACCGATACCTTTCGGGTGTTGTTGCAAATGGCGGTGATTTTGACCTTCGCCGCTGCCTGCCCGGTGGTCAAAATCGGGCGCTTGGCGGGCCAATTCGCCAAGCCGCGCAGCGCGCCCACGGAAACACGGGACGGTGCCACGTTGCCTAGCTATCGGGGCGACATTGTCAACGCGCTGGATTTCACCGTAGAAGGGCGCCAGCCCGATCCACGCCGTCAGCTTCGCGCCTACGCCCAGTCCGCTGCCACCTTGAATCTGTTGCGCGCGCTGGCGCAAGGCGGTTTTGCCGATTTGCATCGCGTCCAACTGTGGAATTTGGAGTTTCTACGCACCAGTCCGCAAGGTGAGCGCTACCAGGATCTAGCCAGTCGCATTAGCGAGACGCTGGCCTTTATGCGCGCCTGCGGGCTGGATGCTGTTACTGACCACCAAGTGCGCCAGGTGCAGTTTTACACTTCGCACGAGGCGCTGCTGCTGCCTTACGAGCAAGCCCTGACCCGACGCGACCCGGTCAGCGGCGACTGGTACGATGGTTCGGCGCATTTTCTGTGGATTGGCGAACGCACCCGGCAACTGGACGGCGCGCACGTCGAATTTGCCCGTGGCATTGCCAATCCCATCGGCCTAAAGCTCGGCCCGACTGTTGATCCCGATACCCTGCTGCGCCTGCTAGATGTGCTCAACCCCACCGAGCAACCCGGTCGGTTGACCCTGATTAGCCGCATGGGCGCGCTGCAGATCGCCACTGCGCTGCCGCCCCTGGTTCGGGCCATTCAGCGTGAGGGTCGTTGCGTGGTCTGGTCATGCGACCCCATGCATGGCAATACGCTTGACGCCAGCACTGGCTACAAAACCCGGCCCTTTAGCCGCATCATCGACGAAGTGCGCCAGTTCTTCGCTATCCAGTATGCCGAGGGCAGTATTTCTGGTGGAATGCATTTTGAACTGACCGGGCAAGATGTGACCGAGTGCCTAGGCGGCGCGCAAGCCATCACCGAACAAGGCTTGGCCGACCGCTATCACACCCAGTGCGATCCCCGCCTTAATGCCTCGCAAAGCCTGGAACTGGCGTTTTTGCTTGCCGAAATGCTAAAAGACTACCGCCGCATGACCAAAGCAACCCGCACCATTGCTGGCTATGCGGAGCACACCGCATGAGTCGCATCCTCCCCCGTGTGCTGCTGGTGCTGCAAACTCGCGACGCTAGCGCGGGCCGTTGCGAGCGCAAACTGCGGGAACACGGTTATCTACTGGATTATTGTTATCCGCAAACCGGTGATTCATTGCCCAAAGAGGTGGACTGTTACGCCGGAATCGTGGTGTTCGGCGGTCCCATGAGCGCCAATGACGAGGACAAGCTGCCGGGCATTCGGGCGCAGATGAATTGGATCCCCCAAGCGCTGGCCGCCAACCGGCCATTTCTGGGAATTTGTCTGGGGGCGCAACTGCTGGCGCGCGCCTTGGGTGCCACGGTCCAGCCGCATCCGGCGGGGTGGGCGGAAATTGGCTATTTCCCGGTGTATCCAACTGCGGCGGGTCAGACCTGGTTTGATCGGCCCCTACAGGTCTATCACTGGCACCGCGAGGGCTTTGCGCTGCCAGAAGGTGCGGAATTGCTGGCGACTGGAACCTGTTTTCCGCATCAGGCTTATCGTTATGGACACCATGCTTTCGGCTTGCAGTTTCATCCGGAGGTGGATCAAGCAATCCTTAACACCTGGTTGGTGCAAGGCGCGCAGGAATTAACCGCCCTTGGCGCGCAACCTGCCGCAGAGCAGCGCGCTTGTTCCGCCCGCCATGATGTCATCATGGATCGTTGGTTCGATGCTTTTCTGACGAGATGGCTACAAAAAGAACAATCATCCGTGTTTAGCTGTAGGGATTTACTCTCTCTTCCTTGACCGTTGATCCTGCTACTGCTGTTTTCCTGGCTATCCAGGCCGCTCTTGTCGCCCACCAAGATTCCCTGTCATTCCATCAGGACTCCCTGTCATTTCGGCATAAAATTATTATCAGTGTATTCAATTAACTAATTCTATTGGCTGGCTTTCTACTGGCAATTTGTCAGCCTTCTTTTTCAACCAGAGCACTATTGAATTTTCACAGCTCTATTAGAGCTTATAAAAATCATATAGTTATAAATTTTATTCGGATATGGTCTGGTATTTGCTGTTTCTTCTTCAATCTTTCTTAGGCCAAGGATTGTTTGGGATAACGGCGTGGGACTCATTACCAGACAAAGATCGGAAATAAAAATGATGCGCAAAGATCGATTTACCCTAGGGCTGGCGATTGCAGGACCATTTTTATTCGGTGTTGCAACCGAAGTTGCGGCCAATGGAGATGTGTTCATTTCTGGATTAGCGCCAGATCGTCGTCCTGCAAACGCGCCAGTCATTACCGAAGTGTTCAAAGACCAAGCATGGTATGCGCGGGCACTAACCGGCGTAACGTGGCCTTACCCAAACAGTTTGCGCTTTCTCGATAATCAGGGAAATTGGTATACCCCATTTAATCGCCCTGGAATGACGGGTCTTTACGATATTCGTGGCTGGCATCAACGCCCGTAGAAACCGCGTTTATCAGATTACTCTGCTAAATCTTAAAAAGAAGATAAAATCGAGAGGCCGGAAACACGCGATCTTGAGCGGCGTTTAAGGTGTTTTTTGATTTTTAGGTGGATAACCTCATAGTCGTTATTCCATTTTGTTTCTATGTACCCTTCGTACACTTAACCAAAGCAATACACTGGAGGATTCTCATGAAGAAAAATAACCGTATGTCAAAGCTGTCGATGCTCGTGGGCATGGCTTTGGGTACATTGATTGCCACTCCAAGCTTTAGTATGGACGGCATGGGTGGCATGTCCGGCATGTCCGGCATGGGTGGAATGAGCGGCATGGGCGGCATGGGTGGCATGTCGGGGATGTCGGGCATGGGCGGCATGGGTGGAATGTCGGGGATGTCGGGCATGGGTGGCATGGGTGGAATGTCGGGCATGGGCGGCATGTCGGGGATGTCGGGCATGGGCGGCATGGGCGGTATGGGTGGCATGTCGGGCATGGGTGGCATGTCGGGCATGGGCGGTATGGGTGGCATGTCGGGGATGTCGGGCATGGGCGGTATGTCTGGCATGGGCGGTATGGGTGGCATGTCGGGCATGGGTGGCATGTCGGGCATGGGCGGTATGGGTGGCATGTCGGGCATGGGCGGTATGGGTGGCATGTCGGGGATGTCGGGCATGGGCGGTATGTCTGGCATGAGCGGCATGTCTGGTATGGCAGGTAATAACAATCCAGGTTGGGTATGTACCCAATGGGCCTATGCCCCTGCGATGACTGGCATGTCCGGCATGGGTGGCATGTCCGGCATGTCCGGCATGGGTGGCATGTCCGGCATGTCCGGCATGGGTGGTATGGGTGGTATGTCCGGCATGGGCGGTATGAGTGGTATGTCCGGCATGGGCGGCATGTCCGGCATGGGCGGCATGTCCGGCATGGGTGGTATGGGCGGCATGTCCGGCATGGGCGGTATGGGCGG